>PDWJ01000720.1_pt1 | contig 46130 bp, 41 predicted proteins | sample 1430881 | NCBI WGS metagenome assembly PDWJ01 (sample SAMN01162460, study PRJNA174530) | Oral metagenome, whole genome shotgun sequencing project. | biome: Marine environment; feature: Marine mammal; material: Swab sample of the gingival sulcus; isolation source: swab sample of gingival sulcus...
ACATCTTTGGGATCAGATTCTCACTCGATTGGCCAGTTTGCCTCTTAGAGGATAAAATAGAACGCTCAAGGACAGGCTGATGGCGGAGCTATGCCTTTTGGTGTCCCTTTTGCTTCTTTTGAAGGAAAAAAGAGAACCCAGGCTGTCCAATTATTGAGATTTGGCAACAAATGGTCAGCCTTGGATTTGATTGAGAAATGCGGGTGAGGCAAAAAGAATGGAGGCCCGGCTTCAGTCTTCGCCTAAAGGCGAGGAATTTTCTCCCATTCCCCGAAAGGGACATTAAGAGAAAGGGCTCCCTGAGAATGCGTTTGTCGACAAATTTGCCGACTGTAGAGACACTTCTTGTTTTGGGAGGTTAAAAAATGGGTTTTTCCCCAGGAATTAAGTTCACCGGATACCTGAAAGCTATCGAGCGGAAGAGAAAGACCCATTCCCAACGCCTTAACAACAGCTTCTTTTTGCGTCCATATCTCATAAAATTTTCGCAATTGCTTATCACGGGATATGGCAGCAATGGATTGAAACTCTATCGGATGAAAATAATTTTCTGCAATCTCCATAAAATTATCAAACGGGCGTACCGTTTCAACATCGACACCAATGTCAACATCTGCAGCCACACCAACAAGTACCGTTTCTCCTGAGTGCGAAATGTTGAATGAAACGGGATGAGGGTGGAGATCCGGGGAAAGGATTGGTTTGCCACCAGAACAGATTGTAAAGGAAATGTCCTGTGGGAAAAGTTGGAGGTAGTGTGCTAAAATAACTCGCAACATACCGTGAGCAGCAACAAACAGATCGGCATCCCTGTCAAAATGAAAACGTTCTGCCCTTTGGCGTTCGCTGGTTGAAAGGAGGGCAAACAGCCTCGGCACTGCACTCCGGATATCCGGTAAGTGAAGTGTAAAAACATGAATTTCATAAGCAGACAGCAACGGGGGAAGAGCCGAGATTGTTTGGAGATTTTTAACCTCTAGGAGGGACAGCCTGTATTTCTGAATATCGTTCACAATATAAGTCACCGGTCTTCTTCGCCACCATGGTGTGACATCAAACCATACCTAGCCCGGTTCTCTCATGAACATCTCGTCTTATTTGAAAAAAGAGACAAAACAGATGGATGTGCTGTCAATGAACGGTCTCAAGTGTCGATTAAAGGCGCACCAAAGCTCAGCCCAGGCGCTTCTGTCTTTGGCAGTGTTTTTGACAGCAAAGAGAGGGTACTGCAATGCAATGCCAAAAACTTTGCATTTGGCACCGCCTGAACTGATGAGAAATCCAAGTTAGGCTGCTCGTTGCTCAAAACAAATCATTATCAAGGATCAACGAGGAAAGAGAAATAAAGCCAACCAGCTCCCCTCCTTCCTCTACAGGAGCTCTTCTGATACCTGCCCTATACAGAAGCCTTGCCACATAACGGATATCCATCTCAGCGGGCACAGTGATGACAGGTTTACTCATGAGTTCATAGACATTGACCTCGTCCGGAGTTCTTCCCGGTATAAGCACACCCTTTATAAAATCCTGATACACCAGAATGCCCCAGGCGTCAGCGGCAGTACGTTTCTCAACCAGAAGAGCATAGACGTTCTCCGAACGCATCATGGCTGCAGCTTCTTTGGCCGTTGCCATCCCGTCAATGGAGACAACCTTTTTTTGCATTACGTCTTTGGCCCGCACTATAGTGGTCTTGCTTTCCATCTTACCATTCTCCATACTGACGATTCTTCGTACTGATATACAGCTCTTATCCAGCAGCTCACCTTGCTCATGTATTTTCTGCTGGCTCTTCCTATACCAAGGCGTGCGTTACATGGCGACCGCAGCACGCCAGTCTTCTGTGGGGAGGGCGAACACTTTTCTTGATGAAAAAATGAGGTTTAAAAATAGCTGTCGCGTACACCATCTTTAAACTTTTCCATCTGGCTCTCAAGGCCCACGACCTGCTCAACGGGAAGGACAAAGGCAATGCCTGTCCCTGGTAGCCCAAACTTACCTGCCCGTTGTATCGCGTCCAGTATTCTGGCAACAAAATGCTCCTCGACCAGCATCATAATGATATCCGTCTGTGCTTCCAGGGTAAGGCCGAAAAACGTTTTTGCCTCATTAATACCTGTTCCCCTTGCAGGGATAATAGTTGCCCCTGTGGCACCTGCCTTTTTACCTGCATCAACAACCTGGTCCGTTATATCAGCTTTGACCGAGGCTATAATAATTTTAAAGCGCATGAGTTGTCTCCATTATTTGTCCGCTTGTTTTCGTTTAAGGTTCCACTCCATCAACTGGGCATAGCCCATAACGCTTATAATAGGGAACAGGCTTGCAAAAGCAATCAAACCAAAACCATCCAGGGCAGGATTCCGTCCCGGAACGATAGATGCCAAGCCAAGACCAAGCGCAGCAACCAGTGGGACAGTGACAGTGGAGGTCGTCACCCCTCCTGAATCATAGGCCAAAGGAATGATATTCGCAGGAGCATAAAGGGTCTGCACAACAACAATCAGGTAACCGACCAGTATATAGATGTACAATGGAGTTCCCGTAATAATACGAAAACACCCAAGACTAATTCCGAAAGCAACACCTAAGGCGACCGTGATTCGCAAGCCCCATTGACTTATTGTCCCTGCAGAGGCTTCATTGGCCTTATAGGCCACTGCTATTAAAGAGGGTTCTGCAATGGTTGTTGCAAAACCTATCATGGCTGCAAAGAGGTACACCCATCCATATGCTTTCCAGTCCGCCTCGCTAACAGCCTCGCCCGCCCCGTATATAAAATCTGGGCTGGAAAGCTGGACCGCCATGATTTGCCCCAGAGGGAAAAGCGCTTTTTCAAGGCCTTCCAGGAAAAGCGCAAGGCCGATAACAACCAACAAGCCACCGATCACAAGTCGGCGCCAACGCGGAATAGGTACACGAAGCACCAATGTCTGAAAACTGACAATTAAAATCACGATAGGAAGGACATCCCTGCAGGTTCTCAGAAACTCGCTCCCAAACTCAACAAGAAACACCATATCAATACGCTTTGTACTCAGGAGTTCATATCAAAAAACGACGAGACCATATCCCATGACAAAAACCATCGGCAGGAGAGAAGCCAGGGCGATCAAACCGAAACCATCCAAAAGAGGACGCCTGCCCTGAATGGATGAAGCCAGCCCCACCCCTAGAGCAGCTACTAAAGGCACCGTGATGGTCGAGGTGGTCACACCGCCTGCATCATAAGCTATTCCGATAATTTCTTTTGGGGCTACCACTGTCATCAGCATAACCAGTGCGTATCCGCAAATTATCAGATAATGCAGCGGCCAGCCCAGCAGGATACGCATAACCCCAATAAGCAGAGCAAGGCCAACTGAGAAGGCGACTACAATTCGAAGCCAAAATGCATAGCGTGCAAGTGATTTCACATCAGGATCAATAAGGCCTCCCTGCCCGGCAACGGAAGCAGCCTCGTCTGCAATGGCAATGAGGGCAGGCTCTGCGACCGTGGTGGAAAATCCCAACGAAAAAGCAAAGCACAGGAGCCAGAAAAGACTACCTTTTTGAGCCAGAGCCCGCGCCATTGATTCACCAACGGGGAACAGGCCCATCTCCAGCCCCTGAATAAACAGACTGAGGCCAACAACCACGAGCAATGCCCCAAAAAGCACCTCTCCTGCTTGAGGCAAAGGCTGCTGGATGACAACAGTCTGGAAAAAGCCAATAACCAAAATGATTGGCAGGACATCAAAAAAGGCGCCTCTGATTTTTTTCCAGAGTATTGACACAATCATAGTGAGTACCCTCCTCCTGGAAAGTAAATGCGATACCCCTGAACCCCTGCTCGCAGGCCACCCGTCTTTGGGCGGTCATCATTGGAAAGACCTGGACAATCTGGACTCGGAGCCAGACGGCATCACGACGAGATAGAGCCCCCTGAGGTCTGCCCTGTTGCCTCTTAAGCTATATCTCTGGATAGGGAAAATCTTCCAGGTCCAGTAACCTACAGAACCGCTGTTTCTTGCGTGTCTTTTCGTCATGATAAGCAACCAGACGTGCCAGCATCTCCAGAGCCTGCTCCTCGGTGAGACTCCGCCCTATTCTTCTGGCAATTGAAGGATGTGGACCACCTTTGCCGCCCACATAAAAATCATAGCCCTTGTTGGTACCGACAAGACCGATATCAGTGGTTTTGGGCCCTGAACAACACATACTGCACCCCGATATAGCGATCTTGAATTTGCCTTTGGTCCTTTCCCGGCCACGGAACGCCTCACAGATTGCGGCACTCATGGACTGGGTATCTCTCTGCCCGTATGGACAGTTACCCTTGCCAACACATACGCGTGGCAGGGGAAACTGACCCGGTTTTTTATAGTCCAGCCCCAGATCAACCACCCGTTGTCTGACCATCTCTAATGCTTCTATGGGAATATCTGTCAGGCGCACATTCTGCGAGGTGGTCAGATAGACACCTGTAGAAAAATCTTCGACAATTTTTTGGAGCCCTTTCAGGGCCTCCAGGCGCAGCCGTCCTCCCGGGAACATCACAGTGACACTTGGTCTGACTTCAGCTTTCATCTCCCTTTCCCCTTGTCATCCTCTCCTCCTGCAGGCTGTCCAGCAGCCAATCCTCAATTACTCACACCCGTGCTGATCTGGAACCTAACCCGGATTTCTCATCAGCTCAGGTGGGTCCAGGTTCGGGAGTTTTTGCTTCCCTTATATTTGGGCCTGTTGACAACAGACGGCCGAAGATGATACCGCCTGGGCTGAGCCTTGGTGCACATTTTGTCGCAATCTGAGCCTGCTCACAAACAGCACATACATCTGTTTATCTCTTTTTCTCACATAAGACAAAATGTATATGAGGATTGCGGACGAACCTGTGAAAGGAAGATTTCCAATCCAGCATCACAACACAACGGGCATGTTTTTCATCGCAAATCAGCAAAGTCACCCTTCAAGCCCACTTTTCTTCCCACAGAATCTTTGTTGCGGAACACCTACAGGAGCTGGGCATATTTCCACCTCTTGCCTCAGGCAAAAAAACTTTCTTGATAATCACTGTGGATCGATAGCGCCTTAATGCAGAAATACAATATGCACGATTTGCCGATATTGCACGCCTTGAAGGACCTTCTTGGTATCTACACCGATTTCCAGCCCCCGGATTCAAAGGATACCAAATGTTGTTCCGTGTGAACAGCCGCCCTGAGACAGGTTTCTGTTTGACAGTTTTTCTCCGGATTGGTAATAGATACCATTCTCAATTTCTCTTTTATTAAAGTTCTTGCCTAAGCTAAATACTTTTTCCATTTCTGGCCAGAATTATTCTCTTGAACGCAACATATTATATATGGAAATTCCCACCTTAACTCACGCCATCACCAGAACACCCTGCACCCGCTTTGCGGCAGGTATTACCACTGCAGAGCTCGGCGTACCAGATTATGAGCGCATGTGCACCCAGCACCAGGCCTACATTGATACCCTCACACATCTGGGATTAACAGTGGAAAACCTGCCGCCTGAAGAACACTTTCCCGATGCCCACTTTGTGGAAGATACCGCAGTGGTCACCCCTGATGTGGCTGTGATAACCAACCCGGGAGCAGCCCCCCGGCGAGGCGAAGAACAAACCATTGCCCCAATACTGGCAAAACACCGGAAAATCGTTACCATTACTGCTCCGGGAACAGTGGACGGCGGGGATGTCCTTATGGTGGGCAAACATTTCTTTATCGGCCTTTCCCAACGGACCAATGCCCAGGGTGCCGCCCAACTGGGTGCAGTGCTTGAGGCATACGGCAACACTTGGACCACCGTCCCTGTAGCAGCCGGACTCCACTTCAAATCCAGTGTCAATCTGATCGGTGAAGATACCCTCCTGGTCACAGAGGAATTTGCCGGGCATACCGCCCTTAAGCGTTACAAGCTTGTTGTGCTTGATCAGGATGAAGAGTATGCCGGCAACACCCTGCTTATCAACAGTACCCTGATCATGCCAGCGGGCTTTCCCAAAACACAGGCCAAACTGAAACAAACGGGGCTGGACATTGTTGAGTTGGACATGAGTGAAACCCGGAAGATGGACGGTGGGCTGACCTGCCTGTCTTTACGATTCTAACCGAATTTCCCGTCAGCTCAGCCTGAGCTGGTGAGAAATCCAGGCTAACCCTTTCATTAAGACAACCGACTATGAGTGTTTTCAAGGATCGCTACAAACGAGAAGCTGTGGAAGTGCATTGCGCCAAGTGTAAACGCTCGCAGATCATCTATCTGCCCGAGGAAGAAATTCCCCAATGTCCGGCCTGCAAAAAGCGAATGGTTATCAAGGAAAATCTGACCGAAGGCAAATACTGAACCTACTCACCAGCACAGCTGGATCAGGAGTGTCTGCCACAACAAGACATGAAAGCTTTTACTTCGGCATTGATCGTTTATAAGCTGTCAGGAGCCTTTCATAGAAACACCACAGGGGCTGCGTTCCACAAAATACATCCCCTTTTTACAACCTTAACAGGAGATACAAGATGCAGATAAAAAAGCTGTTTCTGGCCATAACAATGGTCGTGATCTTTGCTGCCCAGGCTATTGCCGCTGATATCGAGTTGGCCAAAAAATCAACAGTGGAAACGATTCTTCAGCGTGGGGTACTGAAAATTGGTCTGGATTCAGGATACCAGCCTTTTGAGATGGTTGACAAAAAAGGTGCTCTGATCGGTTTTGACATCGACCTGGCCAAGGAACTTGCCCGGGCTATGGGTGTCAAGCTTGAAATCATCAACACCGACTTTGACGGCATTATCCCTGCCCTGCTAACGAAAAAATTTGATCTTATCCTCTCAGGCATGACCATTACCCAAAAACGCAACCTGCAGATCAACTTTGCCGAGCCGTATATCGTTGTCGGTCAGGCCATAATTCTTTCCAAAAAGCTGGCAGGAAAAATTACCTCATATGAGCAACTCAACGATCCCAAATACACCGTCGCCTCCCGCATCGGCACCACCGGTGAGATGGCGGTAAAACGGATGATTCCCAAAGCCACCTACAAATCCTTTGACAAGGAAGCTGACGGCGCCATGGACGTGGTCAACGGTCAATCCGACGCTTTTGTCTATGACCTGCCTTTCAACGTGGTCTTTATGGCCCAGCATGGAGAAGGCAAGGCTGTACTGCTGGATAAGCCCTTCACCTACGAGCCCCTGGGCATTGGTATCCGCAAAGGTGACCCTGATTTTCTCAACTTCCTTAACAACTTCCAGCGCCAAATCAAGTCTGACGGTCGCTATGACCGCATATACAACAAATGGATAAAAAGTACTGACTGGTTCAAGAACATCCAGTAAATAGTATAACGCTTGCTCATGATCATACCCAGCTCATGATCATACCCAGAGCAGGCGTATCAATAACTGATTCATACCCTGCTTACCGGAGGAATATAGCAGCATGTCTTTATACCCGGGCCTTGATGCTCCCAAATCACCTGTCTACAACAGGCTGTGGATTACTGCTTTTTTCCTGATTATCGCCTTGGGGGCTGGTGCCACCTATTACGCCACCAAGTCTGTTGACTATATCTGGCGCTGGTATAGCGTTCCCCAATACTTTGTTTATAAAGATAACGTGGAGACCGTCTCTGAAATCGAAGGTCTGGTGGCCTCCATCACCCCCAAGGGGAAGCAAAGCGAAATCCGTGTTCGCGGGGTTGGTGAAGAAGTTCGATACCTGGTTCCTACCAACGGTATCCAGGTAGATGTGGATCAGTTTGTCTATCCAGACGACGTACTGGCCTCGGTGGAAAAATGGAAAACCGGACTCCTCCTCTACGGGCTCTGGATCACCCTCAAGGTGAGTGTTATTGCTTCCATCTTTGCTCTGATCATCGGTATTGCCACTGGCTTGGCGCGCATATCCAACAATCCGGCTCTGCGCTGGCTCACCATCACCTATATCGAACTGGTGCGAGGCTCACCGCTTCTGGTGCAGATGATGATCTGGTATTTTGTCATCGGCGCCCTGTGTAACAAGCTCATTGCCGGCTGGGGTATGGGCCCTGTCCCTACGATCTGGTTTGGGGTCCTGTCTCTGGCTCTCTTTACTGGTGCCTATACCGCTGAAATCGTCCGTGCCGGTATTCAGTCGGTCCATGTGGGCCAGATGGAGGCAGCCCGCTCCCTGGGAATGAGCTATCAGGCATCCATGCGCAAGGTCATCCTGCCCCAGGCTATCAAGCGGATCCTCCCAGCCCTTGCCGGCCAGTTCATCAGCCTGATCAAGGATTCATCGCTTCTGGGGGTAATCTCCATCCGCGAGCTGACCAAAATAACCCGCGAGGTGGTGACCACTTCGCTACAACCCTTTGAATTCTGGATCGTATGTGCGCTGCTGTATCTCGTGCTGACATTCGGCCTGTCGCTTTTGGTCCAACACCTGGAAAGGAGGGCTATCTGATGATTAGTGCCCGTAAGGTCAACAAATACTTTTATGTGCCGGAAGAACTCCATGCCCTGAAGGATGCCTCCCTGGATGTGGTCGCAGGAGAGGTGGTCGTTATTATCGGACCATCCGGGTCTGGGAAATCCACCTTCCTGCGCTGTCTCAACCGACTGGAATATGCAGACAGCGGTACGATTACCATTGACGGCGAAGACCTGCTGGATCCCAAGGCCGACATCAACCGGCTACGAGCGGAAACCGGGATGGTCTTTCAGTCATTTAATCTTTTCCCTCACAAAACCGTGCTGGAAAATTTGACCATGGCCCAGATCTCGGTGCGTAAACGCCCTCGGATAGAAGCAGAAGAAAAGGGCATGATGCTGCTGGAAAAAGTAGGCATCAGCGAAAAGCACAGCGTCTATCCAGAACAACTTTCAGGGGGGCAGCAACAGCGTGTAGCCATTGCCCGCTCCCTGGCCATGGACCCCAAGGTCATGCTCTTTGACGAACCGACCTCAGCCCTGGACCCTGAAATGGTGGGTGAAGTCCTGGATGTCATGAAAGCCCTTGCCGCTGACGGCATGACCATGGTGGTGGTTACCCATGAGATGGGTTTTGCCCGTGAAGTGGCTGATCGGGTCGTCTTCATGGACCACGGCGCAGTTATTGAGGAAGGCACCCCGGAAGAGTTGTTCAACAAGCCCCAGCACCAGCGGACACAAAGCTTCCTCAACCAGATCCTCTGACCGAACCGCCCTGGGATATACCCTTTAACCCCTCACCCGGATGGCTCATCAGCTCAGGCGGTCTCCACCTTGAATCGTCGCGCCTGGCCCAGATGTCTTTTGAACAATAAGGCATCTGGGCTGGCCTCCTCAAAAGGCGCAATGGAAAGAGACTTCTTGTATTTATTCTCTCTTGGAATATGATAAGAGTACAATTCCACTGCCTGCACAGTCAGGCTTTCCGCATACATTCATCGTACATACAGTTCCGTTAATACCAGGCAAAAAAGGGGGAATCATGGCGCTTCTCATTGGTGTAGATGTTGGCGGCACCCACGCTGACGGTGTACTCCTGGAGGGTAAGGAAATTCTTGCCAAGCACAAAATCCAGGTTGATCAGGACAATCTCAGCGACTCCATATGTACTCTGCTACAGCAACTGGTGCCAAACGATCCGGGCCAGGTTGAACGCATTCAGTTAAGCACAACCCTGTGCACCAATGCCATTATCAACGAACAGCTCGATGATGTGGGCATGTTTGTCCAGGCCGGACCTGGAATGAACCCCTCCTTTTTACAGTGCGGGGAGCATGTCTGTTTTCTCGACGGTGCCATTGATCACCGAGGCAAGGTGATCTGCTCTCCAGATCACACCCTAGTTAAGAAAGCCACCCTACGGTTCAAGGAGGCCGGTATAGAAAGTATAGGCATTGTGACTAAATTTTCCCATCGGAACAATCTGCACGAGCAGAACCTCAGGGATCAGCTTGCAAATCACTTCACCCATGTAAGCACCGGCCACAGGATTTCCGGCTTACCCAACTTTCCCCGGCGCGTCTATTCCACCTGGCTCAACGCGACCCTGAGAAGCAGGTTCGCCACCTTTAAAGCGGCCATGGAAGAGGGGCTGCATCTCCTCAAACTGCAATGCCCCTGCCACATACTCAAGGCAGACGGCGGCACCATACCATTTGCAGGAGCCAGTGCCTTTCCCTGCGAATCCGTGCATTCCGGCCCTTCGGCCAGTGTCATGGGCTGTCTAGCCCTGCTGGAAGACCTAAAAGACGCGGTTTTGCTGGATATCGGGGGTACCACCACAGATATCGCCCTGTTGGCCGACGGTGTCCCCTTGCTGGAACCATACGGCATCACCATGCATGGCAGGCCGACATTGATTCGTGCCCTGAACACCAGAAGTGTGGGCCTGGGAGGTGACAGCGCCACCGCCTTTACCAATCACGGATATACAATAGGTCCACTGAAACAGGGGCCACCCATAGCTTTTGGTGGTACAATTCCGACACCCACGGATGCCATGGTGGTACTGGGATCAATCCAGGAGGGCAACAGGTCCAAAGCAGAGCAGGCCATGCAGATGCTTAGACCGGAGCAGGCCTCCGAACAGACGGCCAGAGAACTGCTGGAGGCCTTTGCCAGGCACATTAAACAGGCCGTTGACCAGATGATTGAGGAGGTGTTCAGTCGTCCTGTATACACCGTGGCAGCCCTGCTGGGCAGAAAGCGACTGCAGCCTGATCAACTGGTGACGGTTGGTGGACCTGCCATGGCCATGCAGGATATGCTGGCATCCTGTTTTGCCATGCAGTGCACAGTCCCGGAGCATTTCGAGGTGGCCAATGCCGTCGGCTCGGCCCGGACCCGCCCCACCCTACAAGCGACCCTATATGCGGACACCGCAGACCGAAAACTGTCCATCCCGGAAATCGGACTGCAGGATACAATACGGGCATACTTTTCTCTGGCAGATGCCGAAGAAAGGCTGCGCGAAGTCATCCAGAAACGAGCCGAAGAATATGGACTGGAGGAAATTGCAGACATCGACTTTGTTGAACGCCAGGAAATGAACACGGTTCGCGGTTTTCACACCTCCGGCAAAATACTCTCGGTCAAGGCCCAGATCCGGCCCGGCCTTGCACACCTGTAGGAGGAATGCCATGTATTATATGCCCATTGCCAAACGATCCACTGGCCTCGTTCTTTTTCCCGCCTTTGATTGGTGCATCAGCCCGACGCATCCCGAACGTGAAGAGAGGCTGCTGTACACCAAGGACCAACTTATTGAGGAAGGACTGGAAGATGTCCATAACATCTCCTTCTACAACCCTGAACTTGCCGAGTATCACGACATCGACCGGGTGCACTTCTGCGTCCCCTCGTCGCGCAACCTGCTCACAGAGTCCCACCTGATCTCTGCCGGCGGAGCCATTCGCGCCGCCCGAGCCGTGATGGACAAAGAAGTGGAGCGGTCCTTTGCCGTGGTTCGCCCTCCTGGACACCACGCCATGCAGGCCGTGTTTGGTGATCGAGGGTTCTGCATCGTCAACATCGAGGCGATCATGGTGGAATACCTCAGGAAGCATTACGGGATTCGCAAAATCGCCATAGTAGATACCGACTGCCATCACGGGGACGGCAGCCAGGATATTTTCTGGAACGATCCCGACACCCTGTTCATCTCCGTGCATCAGGACGGCCGCACCCTGTACCCCGGCAGCGGCTTTCTTTACGAATCCGGGGGGCCGTCCGCCCATGGTTACACTATCAACCTGCCTCTGCCGCCCTCGACTTCGGAAGAGGGGTTTGACATGGTCATGGAAGAGGTTATCATGCCGCTTTTGGAGGAGTTCCAGCCTGAAATCATCATCAACTCCGCAGGCCAGGACAATCACTACACTGATCCAATCACCAACATGAACTTCACGGCTCAGGGATATGCCCGCCTGAATCAGATGCTCAATCCGCACATTTGTGTACTGGAAGGCGGCTACTCCATCGAAGGCGCCCTGCCCTACACCAACCTGGGAATTATTCTGGCAATGGCAGGTATGGACACCTCCCATGTTAGGGAACCGGGTTATGACCCAGCAAACTTTATCCAATCCCCTGATATGAATGCCCAGATCAAACAGGTGTGCAAACAGGCCAGAGAGTTGTTCAACAGTCGGGAACGGCGGCGGGAACAGACCAGTCAACAGGTGGTGCGGGAACGCAAATCAATTTTTTACGACACCACTGGCTTTGGTGTGGAGGAGACCAAGTCGTATCATCTGTGCGGGAAATGCCCTGGGTACATGGAAGTTCAAGGATTTGGCCTGGGAACCCACCTGCACGGGTTTTCCATCCCGTTCAACACCTGCCCCAAGTGCCAGGAAAAAGCTCGAGATGCCTTTGCCAGGACAACCAAAAAAAGCGACACCGTTACAGCGCTGCAGGACAGGGCACGAGACCTATACGAAACCAAATAACTTCCAACCCGGATTTCTCATGAACATGGGGTCTCTTTAGAGAGAAAAAAAAGGGCTCCACACACGCAGCCCAGGCGGTACCATCTGCGGCAGTTTTTGACAACACTTATACCCAACTATAATGAGGTACCACAATACAGCCGAACCGGGGGGCATCTGAGCGAATAAGAAATCCAACTCCCCCATGCCTGGACCACCGGGCATGGGGTGGGCTGAATGCGGCCAACAGTTGGAAATTGTACCAAATGCCCCAGTGCGGACGGTGCACATCCGCACCAAAACAGAATTGAACATCCAATTTTTCTGTACTAGAATAAATACACATCCGGCCTTGCATCCCTCCCTTCCAACTTCTCTTCAAGGAGCAGATATGGATTTCCAAGCATCTCCCCCTGCCGCCAGCAATGCCTACGACACCTCCATTGTTGAAAAAGCAGATGTTGAACACTTCAAAAGATGTATACAGCACCACCTGGTCAGCTTCCAGGGAAGGGATCCTGCACGGGCATCGGGGTTAGATGTCTACCTGGCGCTCTCCTATGCACTGCGGGATGTTCTCATGGAAAAATGGATCAACACCCAGAAAACCTTCTACGCTGAAAAGAAAAAAAGGGTGTACTACCTGTCGCTGGAATTTTTGATCGGCCGTTCACTGGGTAATGCCATCATCAATTTGGGGCTCACAGACGAGGTCACCCAGGCACTGGAGCAGCTCGGCTACGACCTCGAAGAGCTGCGCATGTTCGAAGAAGATGCTGCGCTGGGAAACGGTGGGCTGGGAAGGCTTGCCGCCTGCTTTATGGATTCCATCGCAACCATGAAAATCCCTGCCTATGGATACGGTATTTTGTACGACTTCGGTCTGTTCAATCAAAAGATTATTGACGGCTACCAGGTGGAAACGCCAGACAGCTGGCTGCGCCTGGGATCCCCCTGGATGTTTCAACGGACCTCTTTTGTTTATTCCGTTCATTTTTATGGTCGGGTAAGCAGCGGAACAGACAAAGCCGGCAACTACCGTGCCCAGTGGGTAGATACAGAAGTGGTCATGGCAATGGCCTGTGATATGCTTGTCCCAGGTTTCAACAACGGTCATGTTATTAACATGCGCCTCTGGAAAGCCAAGGCCTCCAGGGAACTGGACCTGAATTTTTTTAATGCAGGCAACTATATCAAGGCCGTTGAACGTAAAGTCCGTTCTGAAACCATTTCCAAGGTACTGTATCCTTCCGACGATATCCGAGAAGGCCAGGAGTTACGCCTGAAACAACAGTACTTTTTTGTTGCCGCCACTTTTCAAGATATCATGCGCCGCTATCGTAAGGATAACACAGATTTTACCGATTTTCCCAACCAGGTGGCGGTGCAGCTCAACGACACCCATCCGGCTATTGCCATCCCCGAACTGATGCGCCTGCTCCTGGATGAGGAAGGACTCGGTTGGATACAAGCCTGGGATATCTGCGTCAAGACCTTTGCCTATACCAACCACACCTTGATGCCCGAGGCCCTGGAAACCTGGCCAGTTGAAATGCTCTCCAGAGTACTGCCGCGTCATATGGAAATTATCTTTGAAATCAATCGCCGTTTTCTGGAAGAAGTAAGCACGAACTATCCCGGCAATGTGAGCAAACTCCAGGAGATGTCCATCATTGACGAGAAGTATCCCAAGCGGGTCCGCATGGCTAACCTGGCCATCATTGGCAGCCATTCAGTGAATGGGGTGGCGGCCCTGCATACCCAGCTCTTACAAGACAACCTGTTCCGAAACTTTCATGAAATGTATCCGACCAGGATCAATTCCAAAACCAACGGCATCACACCCAGGCGATGGTTGCTCAAATGTAACCGGGAACTGTCTGCACTGATAGGGAGAACCATAGGTATGGACTGGGTGACCGACCTGGATAAGCTGCGGGAACTTGAAAAATATATTGACCAGGAAGATTTTCTCAAGCAATGGCAAGAAGCCAAACTGAACAACAAAAAACGGCTGGCAAAAACCATAGAACAGGAATGCGGGGTGCTTGTAGATCCGACGAGCATGTTTGACATCCATATCAAACGAATCCATGAGTACAAACGTCAACTGCTCAACGTGCTCCATGTGATTGGACTCTATCAGCGACTGATAACTGACCCGGACTTGGATGTGCCTCCCAGAACAATCATTTTTGCAGGCAAAGCCGCTCCATCCTATCATCGGGCCAAGCTGATCATCAAGTTGATCAACAACGTGGCAGGTGTGATCAATTGTGATCCCAGGGTTCAAAATGCCCTCAAGGTCGCTTTCATCCCCAACTACAGTGTCTCCCTTGCCGAGCTGATTATCCCCGCAGCGGATCTGTCCGAACAGATATCAACGGCAGGAACCGAAGCATCCGGTACAGGCAACATGAAATTTGCTCTCAACGGAGCCCTGACCATAGGTACGCTGGATGGAGCAAACATCGAAATTCGTGAAGAAGTAGGCGAAGACAACATTTTCATTTTCGGAATGACAGCCCAGGAAGTGGAATCGGAAAAACGGTTCAAGTCCAGAATACCGTCCACTATCTACCAGAAAAATTCCGTTGTTCGTGCCATCATCGATGCCATTGCTGACGGTATTTTCAGTAACGGCGATACCGAGATTTTCCGACCCCTGGTCAATGATCTGCTCAACGAACATGATCAATACCTACTGCTCCTGGACCTGGAATCTTACCTGGAATGCCAGAAAATGGTCGGGAAAAGCTATCAGAACCAAACCGAGTGGACCCAAAAGTCGATTTACAATGTTGCCAGGATGGGAAAATTTTCCAGTGACCGGACCATCAGGCAATACGCCGAAGAAATTTGGGGGGTCAAAGTAGGGTAAACGCCTGTGCCCGGCCATATGGGTAAGGCCATCTGGGCGGGTAATGCTGCCGCTGAAAACGGAAAATGTCTCAGTTCAAGACAACGAATACCCCATGGACAGGTCGACGATCCAATACTGGCCGACGCCATGGTCGACCGCCAGCCCTAACCCGCATTGCTCAGACTATCAAGTTTAATGATGAAATCATAAGGTAAAAAAAATAATTTGCGTACAAACCACTCAGGGCGTACAAGGGACATAAGGGCATCGCTCCGCTCCGACATCCTGGCAGAAATTTTCAGGAATGCCTGGCTGGGAAACTGGATATACCGCTATTAGGCGGATTTTGGTTTCATTCTTGTTTTATCGCCACTCTTACAATGATTTGTCTTTTTTTATGTGCCTAACCCTTTTCATCACGTATAGTTTTTTGTTGACAAAAGAAAGATGTTGATTTAATGAGAATCAAAGTTTGATCGATCTAACTAACAGGGCAAGTACAAAACCTCTGGTCAGTACTCGGTCTGTATCTGGTACCATGGAGGCCGCCTGAATGGCCATCAATGGATGAGATAAAAAAAAGAACTTTGTACACATATTGGAAAACGTATACAGACAGCAAAAAGAAACAAGCGCACTCTGTGGCAGTGTCTGTCTGAAGTACATAGTTTTTTGAGTTCAATGTTATTCGAGGAAAGACTGATGACAGATATTGATATGAAGCGATATTTCGCCAAAACTGACAACCCGCTTACCAGCGCGTTTGAGAAGAAGGTGACAACCCATCCCGGCGGAAGCGCCTCTATGGTGCCGCCACCAATGATTGAAAAAAATGTATCGACGATACGCTCCAAGGAGAGAACGGGTAAAAGTGCGGTGTATATCCATGTCCCTTTTTGTGAAACCCATTGTCTGTACTGTGGTTTTTACAAGAAGCGATACAAGGTGGAAGAAAGTCATGCATATGCCGATGCGTTGATTACAGAGTTGCAGATGTGGCAGGATGACCCTGTTCAGCAGAATGGGCCTGTCCATGCTGTCTATCTTGGCGGCGGTACTCCGACCTCACTTGAGGCGGATGACATCGGTCGTGTTCTTAAAGCAGTGCGTGAGACCCTTCCCCTTGCAAATGATTGCGAGATCACAATGGAAGGGCGTATCGCCAATTTTGGTGACGACAAAGTCAACGCCTGCATGGACAATGGCGTCAATAGATTTTCCTTCGGAGTGCAAACCTTTGATACCGCATTGCGTCAGTCCATGCGACGAGTAGCTGATCGTAAGACAGTTATTGACAAACTGGTGCGTATGCGGAATATGGATCAAGCTGTGGTGGTGATAGACCTCATCTATGGTTTTCCCGGCCAGACAAAAGAAATGTGGCAGCATGATATCGAGACCTTTCTTAGTCTTGATCTCGACGGAGCCGACCTCTACCAGTTGCAGGTTTTCCCTCAGACTCCGCTGCACACAGCCATAGAAAACAATAAGATGGAACCCGCACTTGACGTCCCCCAGCGTGCCGAACTCTATGACTTTGGCTGTGGTCTAATGGAGGCCGCCCAGTATCGACGGCTCTCAGTCAATCACTGGGGGAGAACAACCCGTGAACGTAATATCTACAATCATCTGATGCGCAGTCCCGCAAGCTGCCTGCCTTTTGGCCCAGGCGCCGGGGGTGATCTTGGTGGGTACTCGATGATGACCGAGGCTGATTTTGATAGCTGGAGAACAACGATAGCAGACGGGAAAAAACCGATCAAAATGCTCTTTCAGCAAGGCCCTAACAGCCAGCTTGAAAAAACGATAACAGGAGAATTTGAACTCTGCAGACTGAATCCTGTCGATCTGAGTCACCGCTTTGGCCTTGACCTTGATCACTGTTTACAGCCTCTGTTTGATCAATGGACAGAGGCTGGACTATTGTCGAGGGCCGGGGAATGGCTGCATCTGACAAGGGCCGGCCAGTTTTGGCAGGTCAACCTTGCACAGCTCACCCTGGATTTTTTACAGCATACTTTGTTAAAAGAAAAAAAAGAATAATGAACAGTATGGAGGTACGAGAGTAATGGAGAATCTCGCTGGTAAAAAAAGATTATGTACGGCTCTGGCCTTAACTCTAGCCTTGGCCCCTACGGCAGCATGGGCTACCACAGAAGTAGAGACTCCAGAAATTGTAGTTTCTGCGACAAAAACAGAAAAAGAACTCCAGGAGGTCCCTTCAACGGTCAGTCTGGTGGATGGTGAGGAGGCAGCACAGTACGGCCATAACTCTATTGCCGACATGGTTCAAGACGTTCCCGGTGTTGAGGTCTTTGACAACAGTATAGCCGGGTCAAAACGTCTGATGATCCGGGGAGAAAACGGCGGAAGAGTCATCATCCTCATTGATGGTCAAAAGATAAACGAGCAGAAATCAATGGATGGTGCTCCTCTGCTTATAGATCCAGCAACAGTTGACCGCATTGAGGTGGTTAAAGGTGCCGGTTCCGTTCTGTACGGTTCAGAAGCTATTGGTGGTGTCGTTAATATTATTACCCAAAAAGGAGGGGAAAAGGCGTTTGGCGGCACAGTTTCTGGTTCCTACAATAGCGGGACAAGTGGCTATGAGGGAAGTCTTTCCCTGTATGGTGGTGCGACTGAAGGCGCATACTATCGTCTCACCGGCAGTTATTCGGATCAGGGCGACCGCGAAACACCCGATGGGACGCTGGAAGGCTCTGAGTCTCTCATGAAGAGTATCAGTGGTGTTCTGGGATATAAAAACAAGAAGGTTGATATTGGGGTATCCCTGGAAAGCTACGAGATTGAGGCCGATGTGCCTCCAATTATTGTCAATGGCGGGCCTTTTGATTTGGACCTGCCGGAATGGTCGCGGGACAAAGCAGGTATGTACGCCGACTTCATGGATATCAGCGAACTGATCACCAAAATCCATTTTGACGGTTACTATCAGAAAACATTTAAGGATTTCCGCCAGTATATGGAGACACCCATGGACGCCGCTATGGGAGCACCCATGGGACCACCCATGGGACCACCTGCCGGATCATCAATGGCCCCCCCCATGGGAGGTGGGGATTCATATGGCATGCCCAGCGTACTCGGTACCAACCTGCATACGGATAACGACCAAAAGACCTATGCGCTCAATACCCAGGTGGATATGGTCTTTTTGGACTCTCATTATTTGATTACCGGTGTGGCCTACAGTAACGATACCCTGGACGCTGTGACCGATATCTCCTTTACCATGCCATTTATTCCCTCGACCTCCACTTTTCAAGAGGCCTCTGTGAACACCTGGGCCGTCTACCTGCAGGACGAGTGGAGCCTTACTGAGGATATCGTACTCACCTACGGTGTACGGGAGACTTGGGTGGAATCAGAGCTGGAAAACACTGATGATCCAACCATCATGACAGGCAGCGTTTCAGACAACCATCCTGCCTTCAGCGCCGGTCTCACCTGGAACTCCACAGACGATCTTACCCTACGGACCCTTTTCTCCCAGGGGTATCGCTTCCCCGATCTTGGCAAGCTGTTCATCGGTACCACCCATGGTGGCTCCATTACCTTGGCAAATCCGGATCTTGATCCCGAGACCTCCAATAACTTCGAGATTGGTGCCCGCTATGACAACAGTCGTTTGAAGACGGACCTGAGCCTATTCTACAACATGGCGGAAAACTATATCAACCGTCAGCCATTCGGTACCGGAGTCTACCGGTATGAAAACGTTGACGAAGCCACAACCTATGGTTTGGAGATGTGGATTGGGTATCGTTTTTCTGATCCGTATAATCTGATGCCTTATCTCAACGGAACCCTTATGCGCCGTCAGTATGAAGACAGCACGGTCAGTACTTGGGACACCAACACCCCGCTTTTTTCTGGACGTGTGGGACTCAGGTTTGAGAGATCGATGTCTGCCAGTCCGGCAACATTCTGGGGAGATTTTTATCTCCGTGGCGCCACCGAGGCAAAGGAAGAAACAGAACCAGGTCTTGTCAGCACCAACGACAGTTGGATCACCACCAACCTAGCTCTTGGAGTGAAGTGGGGGGAAAGCGAGCAGTGGCAAGCATCGCTCAACTTCAACAATATTCTTGACGAGAGCTATACCACCGCCCAGAACTCCCTGGAAGAGACGGGAATGCACGTTGTGGCATGGCTTTCTTACTCTTTTTAAAGACTGATCTCGTATAGGCTGTAGCTGTTCTGAATGACCGGGAGCGTTACCCTGATGTCTCGGTGACGCTTCCGGTACTACTTGATACATATAGAATGAATCCAGAGAGAAAAACGTACTGGCAACTCCAGGACCTGGTCACCATCGGTGTCTTTGCCGCTGTAACCAAGGTCTCAAGTCTGCTGGTAGCCTTGGTAGGTGGGGGAATGAATCCCCTTACCATGATTCTGAAGAACCTTATTTTTACCACCCTGGTCCTTGTCCTGTTGTACAAGATGGGAAAATTCGGCACACTCATCCTTTTTGTCCTCGTCAATACCATTATTTCAATGTTGTTGATGGGGGGTAACGTGTTTCTTCTGCCCTCCATGCTCCTGGCCGGACTGATTGCAGAGGGGGTAATTGTTCTACTGGGTGGTTATACCAAAAGCCTGGTACTGGTTTTAGGGGTTGGGCTCTACGACCTACTCTATAAAAGCAGCGCTCTTGGTCTCTCCTGGCTGTATATGCGAGAACAGCAGGAGCTTATGGTCATGGCGACGGCTGCCGTAATTATTGGTTATATCGGCTCTCTTATTGGGCTTTTTACTGGAATTCTTTTTGTCAAAGAGCTTCGTCATGCCTGCATTATCCGTAGCTGAAGAAAAGACGACCGTCTTCACCGCTCCAAAGCTGGATGTCCGCAGCAAAATGTCTATTTGTCTGGTGGCTTCAGCAGTAGTCCTCTTTTTTAAGGGGGAAATTCCGCTCCTGTTTTTCACCGCTATAACAAGTTGCTATGCGTTCACCACCCAACGATGGCGTCTCTTAGGAATCTGCTACGCAGCGGCAGGTCTGATGTGGCTTGTGGCCATAGGGTTTGTTCTTTTGCTGCACGCCATTTCCGACGCTTTCCCCGTTTCCAGTCTGGTGGGAATCCTCATCCCTTTTCTGCGCAGCCTTGTCATGCTCAACACCATCCTGGTACTTGCTCTGACCTCAAGGGTGCAGACCCTGCTGTCGGCGTTGAAGGGGTTATATCTGCCGTGGTGGTTATACATTCCGGCTGTTGTTGTGATTCGGTTTATCCCTGATTTCATCCGTGATATAGGTCAGATAAATGAAACTATGCGTACAAGGGGATACAGCATTACCCCGCTTTTTCTCCTCCGCCATCCTCTGCTTACCGTGCGCCTCCTTATCGCCCCCATACTCTTTCGTGCCCTGCGCAGCGCCGATGAACTGGCCATTGCCGCAGAAATGAAGGGGATCAGACACGATGTCAAAATGACCATTTATAAGCCTGAAATCTTTGGTAAAACCGATCTCCTGGCCCTGCTTGCCACCATAGCCACGATTCTCTGTGGGGTTGTTCTAGAGCTTACCTTTGATTCTCTGGTGCAAGGGAGGATGATGTGATACGTCTTGATGGGGTAAGTTACCGCTACGCCTTCCACGAAACAGCCGCTATCGATAACCTTTCACTCAGCGTTGACCCGGGGGAAGTCGTGCTGGTTACCGGTGCCAGCGGTTGTGGCAAATCCACCCTGATCCGGTTGATCAACGGTCTCTGTCCGCATTTTTTTAAAGGAACACTGACAGGTGAGGTGAGAGTAGACGGCAAAAAAACCACTGAGAGCAGTATCCAGAACCTCGCCCGGGATGTCGGTACGGTTTTTCAGGATCCGGAAATGCAATTTTTTGCCCTGCAGGTGGAAGATGAATTAGCCTTTGCCCACGAATGGCGGGGAACATCCCGGGAAGAAATTGCCGAGATTGTCCACCGCAGTTCCTCTGCCATGGGGATCAGTGCCTTTCTTGATTCCTCGATTCATGATCTCTCTGAAGGCCAGAAACAGAAGGTCGCCATTGCCTCAGCCCTTTCTTTAAACCCCGGTGTCCTGATCTTTGATGAACCCACCGCCAATCTCGACCCGGAAAGCACCCTGGAACTCGCACAGCAGTTTTCAAAACTCCAGCAGCAGGGCATGGCCATTCTGGTTGTAGACCATCGTCTGTACTGGCTGGAGGACGTTGCCACAAAGGTAGCGGTTATGGAGGCTGGAAAGATTGTCCAAGAAGGGGATTTCTCCATCCTGCAGGATAGTGAATTCTGTAGGCGCTATGGCCTGCGAAAAAGCAGGGTAGCAGATTGCAGAAAACAGCTTGCCCCGCCTCCTGAAAACGGCGAGCTGGTTGTACGGGATCTCGTCTTCAGCTATAAAAAAAGTATGTGGCGCAGCAGCGCCATTGAAAAGGAAGTTTTTTCCGGGATATCCTTCTCCTTTGATCTTGGCATTACCGCTATTGTAGGCGATAACGGCCAGGGGAAAACCACCCTGGCCCGCCTGTTGACCGGCCTGTTGAAAATGGAAAGCGGGCGTATGGAGTTGTCTGGGCAGCGGGTGGAGGCAAAAGATATCCTGAGACTGTCATCCATCGTCCTGCAGAATACCGACCACCAGCTTCATATGAGCACCGTGGCAAGAGAGTTGGAGATGGCTGCAGGAGGAGGGGAAGCAGGTGCTACCAACCCAGAGAAATTGCAGAAGCTCCTCACAGAAATCAATCTGGATCATCTCGCTGACCGCCACCCCCAATCATTGTCTGGCGGCGAAAAACAGCGGCTGGTGATCGCCTGTGGATTGGCTAAAAAACCAAAAATACTGATCCTCGATGAACCCACCAGTGGTCTTGATGGCGGTAATATGCAACGGATTGTCGCCATAATTCGACGGGCAGCGGAGCAAGGCTGCATCGTTTTGCTCATAACCCATGACCTTGAGTTGCTGGAACAGGTGGCAGAATGTGCTTTGCACCTTCCTGTACGCAGTTCTGGTGGAGAAAAAACCAATAAACAAGAAAGGACCTGATATGTTCAAATTGCAGGTAACAGAAGAGATACAAAGAGATGTTCAGGCAGCCCTGGACAAAGACCCCAATTTTATGCCCTCAGCTTTGGCACAAAAACTTGGAATTTCCGAGGGAGTGGTGATCGCCGCCCTACCCGATGAAATGCGTTCTTTCACCGATGCTGATCGATTTGAAGAAATATGGAAAGAGGCCGTGCAATGGGAAAAGGTAACCTTTTTCGTCCATACCCCTGGCGTTATCATCGAATATAAAGGAGCCCTCCCGGAGGGTTCATTTGGTCATGGCTTCTTCAACCTCAGGGATAAGACAAATCCCCTTGGCGGCCATCTGATAATCTCCAAACTGGCCTCCATCTGCTTTTTACAAAAGCCGTTGTTTGGATTAGAAAGCCTTTCGGTACAATTTTTTGACGCTGAGGGCGCCCAATTGTTTGCCATCTATGCCGGTAGAGAGAAAAAGGAGATTATTCCAGCGATAAAAACCGCCTGGATTGCAATGAAAGACAAGTTCTGTGCGGCATGATATCGCACTTGACAATATTTTTTTCCGAAGAGTGCACTTCTTCTTGGAGGATACAATGAAAGTATTGGTTACATGGTCATCAAAAACGGGAAATACCAGGGCAGTAGGCAAAGCGATTGGCGAGGTATGTCCGCCAGGTACCTCTCTCTGTCCCATTGAAGAAGCCCCGGAGGGTGGTGGTGAGTACGACCTACTCATAATTGGCTACTGGGTGGACAAAGGATCTCCAGATAAAAAATGCAGGGACTATCTTAAAACCCTTACGGGTAAAAAAATAGCCTTTTTTGGGACCTTGGGAGCCTATCCCGACTCAGACCATGCAAAAGAGTGTATGCAAAAGGCGGAAGAACTGGCCCAAGAAAATGAGGTCTGTGGACATTTTATCTGTCAGGGTAAGGTAGATCCAAAAGTGTTGGAGATGATGGCCAAAATGACGAAAAATCCTCATCCCATGACCCCAGAGCGGCAAGCCCGCATAGAAGAGGCAAAAAAACACCCCAACGAACAGGATTTTGCAAATGCCCGTCAAATGTTTCGAAACATATTGCTAAAAGTGGAACAGTAAAGTGGGTAGCGCGGAACTCTATGGAAAGCTTTGGGATCTGTTTGGTCCGGCAGGGGCGGTGCTTTGGGTTCTCACGTTGGTCAGTCTCTATCTCAGTTTGCGAAATGGTATCTATCTCTATCTGGTTGAAAAAGATTTCATACAAAAATTTCAGGACATAGAAGGTAATGATGCGGATGATATCAAAAAGTTTTATCATGATTCCGATAATCCTTTGATCAATATCATCTGTGAAGTCGTGTTAGCACACGCCCAGCACTCCCAGGATATTCGCTCTGAGGTGTCCTATATGTTTCAGCGGAATTTTTCTGGTGTTGCTTCAGGGCTTTCCTATCTGAGGCTGATTTCCGTCATTGCTCCGCTCCTGGGGTTGATGGGGACCATGTTGGGCATGATTGACGTTTTTCGTGTCGTTGCCTCCTCACCCGTTGTCGACACCACGCTCTTTGCCCAAGGAATCTGGGAGGCGTTGACAACCACTATTCTCGGCTTGGCCGTCGCCATACCAACCCTATTTTTTTATAATATGCTGATGTTGAAGGTGAAGAGACTCCGTATTGAGGCGGTGGAGCACAGTTATCGGGCCGCTGGACTGTTCAACTCCTCCTGCGCTTTCGGTCAGGCCATCGCCCAGGCCAGGGGTGAACATCATGGAGGGAAAAAATGAATTGCGAGGAAGAATTTGATTTTTTCGGCAACGATAACATTGATTTAACCCCGGTTATCGATGTACTTTTTCTCCTCCTCATATTCTTTATCATGACCACTACCTTTGCAAAACCAGTGGTCAATGTTCTGCTTCCGGAAGCAGAGAGTGCCAGTGCAGGTTCACAGCAACAAGAGATGGTCTTTGTCATTGATTCGGATGGTACGGTTTTTTACGAAGATAACACCTTGAATAAAAAGGAAATCGCAGCCTTGATGATGAGCAAAAAAAGGTTGCCAATCAATTTCCAAGTAGATAAAGACGCCCCTTTTGGCGCTTTTATGCTGGTACTTGATCAAGCCCGTCAGCATAATCGCACTGATTTTGCTTTTTCTACACGCAAGGGAAAAGCCGGTGAAGATAAACGCTAACCTGCACGGTCGGAGCAGAAATATTGCCACTATAATAAGTAGTTGCGTACCTCTGGCAGCAATTTGTCTGGTTGCCATGTCGAGTACTCTTTTCCCCTGGCTCCATCAGAAGAAGACACCGCCTAAGCCCGAATACAGCAAGCTTTTTTTCCGGGCTCAACCCATCCCTAAACAAGGTCCACAAATACAACAGCTTGTTGTTGAGAAGCAAATCCCGGAACCACTGAAAAAGCTTGAACAAAAAGTAGTCCCTAAAGAGATACAATCGGTCCCTAAAGAAGAAGTGCTGCGGGCAGAAAAGGTGAAAACAAAGAAGCCCCCGACTCCCCCGCAAAAAGCTCAAAGCGAGCCCCGCAAGTTGGATCAACTTCCTGAGCTGCCAGGCAAATATGAAAAACAAGTTGTTTTGCAGCCTGTTGCCCCCTCTGCCTCGGCATACCCTCCCGTCAGCCACGACCAAATATCCAGGGCCGTAGCAGAGGTGCTTGCCGCCATTGAAAAATATAAAAAGTATCCCAAAGCTGCCAGACAAGCCGGCTATGGAGGTGTGGTAAAATTACGTATCCTGGTTACCACCGAAGGCAGGGTCGCAGAATGTTCGATTGCAGAAAGCAGTGGGAGAAAAACTCTTGATCAGGCTGCGATAAAGGCCGCCCGCAAGATTCTGGAAAAAAAGGTTGTCTCTGTTTCTCTCGCTGATGACCTGGCAGTATCAGTACCGGTTCGATTCTTTCTCAAGTGAAGAGTACTCGTCTCTATGAGGAAACATCATTTCAAAATCCTGCTTTTTCCCGTGGGGAACGTACAGCTCTTGCCAGTTCTCAGGGATGCTGTTGCTTTGTTCCAGATACAGCACAAATTTACCTAGCTGAACAATAACATCGTCATCAATTGCGTGTTCCATTTTACAGGCGATTTCTCTTGCTCGTTTTTCAGAGTACTTTAACGTATCACGAAAAAAAAGAAACAGGATGATGTTACGGTGGACAATGGCCATTGCCCGCTTCCTTCCCTGTTTGGTAAGCTGTATCGGTTGATAAGGCTGATAAACAATTAATTCCATAGCCGAGAGCTGTTTCAGTGCCGCCGTGACAGTGGGACGGGTGACCCCCAACTCTTCGGCAATGAAATTGGCCCTGATAATACCGCGGCTTTGTTCTATGCGAAAAATAGCTGCCAGATAATCTTCCTGGATCGCCGATGGTCCTCTTTTCTTTTTCATATACTCTTCTTTAGCAGGGAAATATCAAGGTCTTACCGGTGCATTTTTTTACCGCCTGGAATCAAAGCACGGTGCAATTGACAGATAAGGTACAAGAAGATAGTTTTTTCATGCAAGCATCTTCAAGCTCATCCCAATGTGTAAGACAACAAGCAGAAACGATCCGTTTTCTTTGTGAAAACAACATCGGCTGCTTCGCTATCCTTATAAGCACCCTTAAGGCGAAAGCTATCACCTAGATCATACCCGGCAGTAGGCGATTACACGCCGTTACTACCCTAATATCAAGAGGTGGTCTCTAGGACCTATAACCCAGCCGAACATCCTGCAATTTTTCCTGCACTGAAAAGAAGGGATTGGCTACTCAGTCAGCGTTTAGGGAATTGTCATCAGTACAGGGTGTGCCAGATACGGTGCTTTAAGGTATCGCTATAGGCGTACTGAGCTATGTTGCCAAAATACTGCCGAGGGCAGGGCCGTTCTGCGTTGACCTTGGATGTAGATTCTACCAGAACGCAAGATTGTTCGCTAGTTCCCCAATTATTTGTTTTTATATTATATATTTTAAAAAGGCAAAATGCTCATGAGAAATCCGGGCCAAAAAACAACAGCACAATGCCAATGCCTGAAACCTTCCTCCCCTGGAGGACATGTCTCTTCAATGTTGAGGTTAAAAAAGGAGAATAATACCTGGCCCCCTTGCTCTATTTATTAACTGCTCTGGCTGAAATAACAAGTAAAAAGTACGGTTCAAGTCTCGGCTGCTCCTCTTATTGTTACCCGTGTTTTTTGGGCTAACCTCTTTGTTTTATAAGAATTATACTCAACCTGGGCGTATGGGTGCACTGCTTCAATTGAAAATGGAAAATTTCTCATGGCAAGATAACAGCCAATACTTATGCCCCTACATTGTTTCTACATCGATATTGTTGAAACCTTTCTTGCCCGCTTCCCCCATGGCTATCGACCAGAGAGCACCGCCAAAGGCAATGTGCACAAGGATAAAAAGCCGAGGCCTCTTACAGGGGCTTGCTTAGAGTTATTTATGACATGTGATGGGAAACTGTTTCCTACGCTTGCCCGGTACTGTACCCATGGTACGTGTTTTGGATTTTTCAATAAAGGCCCTCAGGTATAGGTGGACAATTGTTCGAATGTTGCCGTACAATGATTTCATAGAGACACCGCAGTGGGTATTACCACGGGCGTACCGATTATGCGTACGTCCATAGACGGCTAACTCGGATTTCTCATGCACATCTTATGAAAACTTGAAAAAATAAGCAAAAACAGATACATGCACTGTTCATGAGCAGATTCACATTTCGACAAAATGAGCACCAAAGGTCAGCCCAGGCGGCACCATCTTCGGCAGTATTTTGGCAACACATATACCCAAGTATAGATAGTGAGATACCAAAAACTCTCAAACCTGGCACCACCTGAGCTGAGGAAAAACCCGGGCTAGATTTTCCTGCAAAAAAAGTTAACAAATGCACTTAATTCTGGTATGCATACAGTCTGGTTTTCATTATAGTATTCTTGGGTCGAATAAAAGAGTCTAACAACCCAAAAGTACAGATCCGTGACATAAACCACTGGTATGCTCATGGTATCATCACGCCATACAACGCCATATAGTTTTTGTACCTGTGTTTGAGGTACGTGCCCTCCTGTGGTGCTATGTCAGCCATGGGCCGTCACACAGGTCAGGAAAGGCAAGATGCATCTGATTAGCATTGTACGCCCCGACTCACAATCCCCCCCAGAGGGGGTACGCCATGAAACGCGGAAATTCAAATTCTATAGAGGAGAAAAACATGACTAAAAATGCATTCCTTCCGGTCCTGATTATTGCCACCCTGTTCCTATGCAGTTCAGCCCTTGCCGCTTATAAGCCCGGTACCTACAAGGCCACGGCAATCGGAAAAAGTGACAAGAAACATAGTGGTGAGATAGAGGTTGAGGTAACCCTGTCCGCAGACAAAATCGAAGACATCAAAGTCCTGAAAATGGAGCAAAGCGTTGACCATAAAAAATACGGACCGCTGGTCAATCGGGTTAAGGATGAGATGCCGGCAGCAATTGTAGCCAAGCAGTCTGTGCAAGTTGACAACATCGCCAAAGCAACCATGGCAGGAAATGCCCTGCAACTGGCCGTAGCCAAAATTCTGCACGAGGCCACCGTTGCCTACAAGCCTGGAACCTATACAGGAACGGCAATGGGCCGTGGCGGCAAGCATCATGCAGGTGTTATTAGCGTGGAAGTGACGGTTTCCGAGAACAAGATCGAAAACATCAAAGTAACCGAGTATGAGCAAAGCGTTGACCATAAAAAATACGGACCTGTTGTAACCGAAGCCAAAACCAAGATACCTATGGAAATTATTACCAAGCAATCGCTTGAGGTAGACAACGTTGCCAAGGCTACCTTTGCCAGCAACGCCCTTGAACTGGCAGTTGCAAGAGCTCTGGCTCAAGCCCGTTAGTGGGTATTACTCTGATTTGTCTGGCGTTTAGGCAAACTGGTTACATACCAGATACACTGTATCATGCCGGCCACACAGGGTGTTCTTGGTTATAGATCCGCAAAAATACCCATCGGCTCTATCCAACCTAGCCCGGATTTCTCATCGGTTCAGGCGATATCAGATTCGATCATTTTGGCCAACACATTCTATCTAACTATATGTGTTGGCCAAATACTGCCGAAAGTCCTCCTACACGAGCTGGGTTTAGGGGAATCTTTTGTCACAATTTGAGACCACGCAACAATATCGCATATTTTTGTTTGCCTTTTTTCCCAAACAAGACAAACTGTTCATGAAACATGTGGGCTAAAGTTCTAGCCGCAGGCTCTCTGCGCAAAAAGTCTTTGATAAAAAACGAGTGGTCTTGCCTGTTTCTTTCCCAGACGACCGGTTAAAACATGAGGCGAACACCTCACCGGGGCTGTCGTTCGTCCTGGCATTGAAGTTGCGATTTCAACGGCATACCTGTACAGACACACCGCCCCCGTCATGAAATTTCATGCTACCGCACATACTGTGCTCCTCAGCCTTTTTCTGTCAACCCTGGGAGTATCGGCATTTACGTTTACCTTTCCTCTCCTAGCCGCTGACAAAGCTATAGCCGGGATTTGGCTGGGCTCTGCTTTTTCGGGCTACTTTTTAGCCAAGCTCATCCTTGCACCGCTCGTTGGCAATCTTGCAGACAGGATCGGTGCACGCCCCTTACTGCTGACAGCGACAGTTCTCGGGACTGTCATCCCCTGGCTGTATCTCATCTCACCCTCTGCTCTGAGCCTATACCTTGTCCAACTTGGTCTGGGAATAGCCGGTGGCGCCATCAAACCGTTGGGTATGGCCGTTATCGGGACGGAAGCCAATACACAACAACACGGGGTTCTTTTCGGCAGCTACAACCTGTTGTTCAATATTGCGCTCATGATGGGCCCTCTCATTGCCGGACTCTTATTTCTAATCGGTCCCGCTACCCCTCTGCTTGTTTTCCTGAGCGGGACTCAATTGGTATCAACCCTGCTCCTGTTTTTCTTTGTGCCGGTGACCCTTACCGCACTGCCTCCAGATTCTCCGCAAGACAGTGTTTCACGGCACCTCTCAGAAATGCTGCCCCTCCTGATAGCTGTGGTCGGTCGGACCATAGGTATTGCCGTATTGATCACCTTTTACCCCATACTGCTCCAGGAAAGCTTGATCTCTAACAGGTTCACGCTGGCACTTTTTTTCGCAATACCGACCTTGTTCACTTGCCTGACACTCCCCCTGACGGGGCTGTGGAGTCGTCCTGGAAACCACCCCAGTGCCACCATTACAGGCATGCTGATGAGCGCAGCAGGCCTACTGTTAATTAGTTCTTTTCCCTCGCTACTCAGTTTCATGGTTGGCGGTGCACTCCTGGGCATCGGTGCCGGCATTTCCGCCCCCGCTGCCATGACCCTGGCGGTCAGTCTCAGCCATCGCAAAGGGCGTACCACTGGCTGGTTTCAGATGGGAGCCAGCATCGGCTTTATTATCGGACCTGTTATCGCCGGATATATCGTCCAACAAAGTGGCTCAGTGACAAAAGCATTCTGGGCAGCAGGCCTGTTGGGCACCATCGGCTGCTTTCCCCTGGCTTGGCAGCAATGGCGACATCCTCAGAAAACCATCTCTCCAGGTCCCCTGATAGGTTCGAGCGTCTTGGCCGTTTTTTTTATTCTCCCTCTGATTTTTTCCCCGCTGCAAGCCTTAGAAGGGGAAGACTCCGGCAATCGATTCAGGTATGCTGAAATTGCCATGGGCACTATTGTCCGCATGACCCTTATGCATACAGAGGAACAACATGCTGACAAAGCGGCCAAAGAGGCTGTTCACCTCATTCATACACTGCAACAGGATCTGGATCACCGCTACCGGGAAGGCTCAGTGGGCCGAATCAACGAAGCCGCAGGGCGGGAGCCGGTCATCATCACCGAACAGGCCGCCGGACTGATCCAAAGAGCCCTCCTTTTTTGCCAACAGACCAAGGGGGTGTTCGATATTTCCATTGGTTCAATAACCAAAACACCTGGTTATTTTCAAGACGATCCTTCCCAAGAGCAACGGGAGCTTGTCGACTTCAGACGCATTCTCTTTGAGGTCGATAGTAGAAGCGTTTTTTTGCCCCGTAAGGGAATGGCTCTGGACCTTGGTGGTCTCGCCAAGGGCACCATCATTGACGCAGCTGTTGCCCAATTACAAAAGCAAGGTATCCAGAGCGGCATTGTCGAGGCGGGAGGTGATTTTTTCTGTTTTGGGTCCAAAAAATGGCGATGCGGAATTCAGCATCCCCGTAAAAATGAACTACTCGGTATCATAGAAGTCCAGAACAAGGCGGTCTGTGGATCAGGCGATTACTACCAGTTTGTCATCACCGACAAAGGGGGCGAACGAACACGCTCACATCATATTTTAGATATTTCTTCCGGAAAATCGGCTCAAAAATCCATCGGTGTAACAACTGTGGCTGCCACCACCGAACTTGCCGACGCCCTGGCCACCACCTTGATGATCATGGGACCCGAGGAGGGACAAATATTTCTTAACCAATACTATCCAGATGCATCCGCATTATGGGTACTTCCGGAACTGTCTATCGTCTCCACCCCCAATTTTCCACCCCTGCTGCAGGTAGAACAAAAATAGAGGCTATCATCTCCTTTTGATGCCAAGGAAGGTGTCTTCAATATCTTTGTAGAATTGCTCAACCTTCTGCTCGTTTCCTATGGCTTGGCTCAATATTTCCGCCAGTACAGGAAGCTCTTTTTTGCTCACCGGACCAAGGCTTGCCCATTTCTGAATGCTCTCATCCATGGTAACTTGCGTGCTTGTCCCGTCGACATCCTCCAAAGCAACCTGCAAGGCATCACGGATAATATCCAGTCGCGGCAACAAAGAGCGCTTGATGACAATTCCCTGCTGATCTGTCTCATCACCAACAACGCTCCCAGCAACTGCTGCACCGATGACTCTGGGCATGACGACTGAAGCAGTCTGCGCAAGCAATTTATTGATATCATTGGTACTATTTAGAGCCATTACCCGGACAAGCCGCTTATTAGCTTCTTTTTGGTAAAAGATAGACAGGAGATGCCTTTTTTTCAGGACGCAGGTGAGTGTTACCAGGTCCTTGAAAGGACATTCAAGAGTTTTAAATTGTACGCTCTGCTGTACGTTGGCCTTGGAAAGGCTACAAATAGTCCTGATGAACTGAAGCAGGTGTTTCTCTTCCGGTTCACTCCCGGTAAATCCTTTATTAACAATCTTCTCATCAATGGTATACAAAATAATTCCGCCGACATTAGGCAGACGAACAATATCTTCAACCAGCTGATTTAACGATGAGGAGTACCTGTTCATAAAGGTGATTATTGTCTGGGAGCAACTGCACGTAGATGGGAAAAAAGTGGGCTGACCAGAGCACGTACGGCATCTATATCCGCCTGCGTGCTGATATCAAGCCCGAACATAGTGTCCCCATTGCTGAGACAAAGCAGGTTGTGACCACTGTCTAAAGTAAAATACATATATTTGGGTTTGATGTGCGACATGATTACAGGATCACAGGTGCTCAGAACAAAGTGAACAAAACTTATGAAATCAGGATCAATGGCCCCACTGCCTTCGTGCTTTAAAAGAATATTCCCTCGCATATCCATCACCAGATAGGCATAAATTTCTGGAGTTCGCTTGAGCACGTCCGCAACATGGTCCTTTTGTCCTAGCAGCCTGCCAAGCCCCTGTTTTTCAGTGGGCTGTAAGGCTTCCAGGGCGTCACCAGCCCGTATTTCATCCGCAACCCTGCAACTGTTCAGTATGAGGTATTCTAAAGACTTTACAATTTGCCGTTTAAACTTTTTGGTAAGCCGAGACAATTGAATAACCGGGTTACTCCAACCGAGCATTTCAACCACAGCTTCCTCTCGAAATTTCTCACAAGTCTCGCGAGCACCGTCCTTTGATTGGGCAATTCTTTTTGTCTGGGCATTGAGAAGAATACCGTCTTCCATACAGAGTATGCCAACATTTTGCCCCTCACGAACATGCAACATGCAGCTTTTCTTTTCAGAGACAAGCATCTGCAGATACGTGGAGAGTTGAATGCCATGGATAATCTGTCCTTTGTCGCTCATAATACTTTAAACATAAATGATTGCGTGTTTAAAAAAAAAGCTCCTAAACAAGCAAAGATATATCGAAAAGCCATGCGGACCCGCCCCTTTCATGGGTTTTCGGTCCTCAAATTGAACACGCGTTTCAACTCCAACCAGCAACACGCCACCATCTTGCTATAAAAACACAACCGTATGCCTAGTCAGACCTGCCTCCGCTCCCGCCGAGGCAAAAGGTAACGTCTCTCTTTGTGCAACGCGAGTACACCGATTATTAAAGTAACACTGTGTAATCAGAGGTGTCAATAAAAACAGTTTGGGATGCCTAACTCGGATTTCGCATCAGCTCAGATGGTGCCGATTTAAATTGTTTTGGTACCTCATTCTACTTGGATCTATCAGTTGCCAAAATACTGCCAAAGGTGGTGTCCCGTGGGCTCAGTCTGGGTGCACAGCTTTTGGAAAGGTGAGTCGACTCACGGACAGAACATACATTTCTTTTTGTCTGTTTTTTCTCAAATAAGACAAACTATTCAGGAAAAATGCGGAGCCAAACAAAAATGTAGGACGGATAAAAAAAATCAGTTAAATAAAAAAATCTTGCATTATATTTTATTTACGTCCATGTTTAAAATGATAATTTTATGGGCTCAAGCAAACAAGCTTATCAGGGTGAGCCTTCTTTTGAATACCCCTCACCCAAATTTCCCATCAGCTTAACCAGCGCCCGATTCAATAGTTTTTGATCACGCATGATATGTTGGTTTCTATGTTGCATAACACCAGGCGAACCCGTACTTCGCATCAGCTCGGATGGTGCCAGGTTCATACGTTTTTAGAACCTCATTCTACTTGGATCTATGTATTATCAGAATACTGCCGAAGATGGTACCGACTGGGCTGAGCGTGGGGTCACAGTTTATCAAAATATGAACCGGCTCAAGTGCAACACATACATCTGTTTTTGTCTCTTTTTTCTCAAATGAAACAAACTATTCAGGAAAAATGCGGGCGACATTCTCATCTGTACTGCCTTGGATGAAACGCCGCCAACCTGTACGTAAAGGAAAAGGCGCGGATCGGGCTTGTTATAGGTTTTCGTTAAAGAAGAGTAAAAAATGACCTATGAAATAAATCATCATGGCGGGGCAGCCACAGCCAGGTCTTTCCCTTTGGCGCTTGCTTCGGAAGGAGAAGAAGTACAGATTGTATTTGTCCGTGGAGGCAGGAAAAGAGAGGAACGACTCATGAGCATGGGGCTCAAGATTGATGATATAGTCACCGTACAGATCACCCGACCCGGTGGAGGCAAGGTCATCCTGCACCGAGAGACCCGCTATGCTGTGGACGGGGGAATGGCCCAACGAATTTTCGTGGTCAAAGTGTAATCTTCGGGTATGGGCGACTTTCTCCGGTATGCACGTATTTTATAGTCACAGTCTTTTGAAAAAGCGTAACAGCTATACAAAGAGGCCTGCATAATTGAGGTGAAGAATGACAAGGTTAACGGATCTTAAGGTCGGAGAACAAGCAAAAATTGTCGGCTATGATACGACCCACAAGGAGTTAAAGCAAAAACTTCTGGCAATGGGCCTTATCAAAAAAACCAAGCTTGGTATTGTCCGCACCGCACCATTGGGTGATCCCGTAGAAATAACAGTGCGAGATTTTCAGTTGAGCCTACGTAAAGCAGAAGCCATGGCCTTGCTCGTCGAACGGCTGGGCAATGAGGAGGTATAGTGAATGAAAAAACTAACCATTGGCGTTGTAGGCAATCCCAACTGTGGTAAAACGACTCTGTTTAATTTACTCACCGGGGCGAAACAAAGGGTAGGTAACTGGCCTGGTGTGACCGTTGATCGCAAAACCGGTTCATACAAACACAGCAACCGGCATGTTGAAGTCATTGATACACCTGGTATTTACTCCCTGTCCGCTGTTTCAGTAGACGAGAAAGTTGCTGCCGGTTATGTCCTGTCCAGGGAGTATGACCTTATCGTCAACATTGTCGATGCCTCCAATATTGAGCGAAACCTATATCTCACCAGCCAGTTGCTGGAGATGAAGGTTCCGGTGCTCCTTGCCTTAAACATGATGGATATGGCATCGGAAAAAATGTTGGAGATCAACGTGCCCGAACTCCAGAAAAGACTGGGCTGCCCGGTGGTTCCCATGATTGCAGCCCGCGGTCAAGGAAAGCAAGAACTGCTCCAGGCCATCAATACATTTGCCCAGAACACAAGTATTTCTCCGGTCACCGTCACCTATCCAGATCAGGTGGTCCAGGCCGCCCAAAAACTCGAGCAAGCCCTTGCGCCCAAGGAGAAAGCTGCGAAATATGATCCTTTCTGGCTGGCCATCAAGCTGCTGGAAGATGATGAACTGGCCATATCCATTGCAGGGGAGGAGATGCAGGACGTGGTCCTTGACTACCAGGATGAAATAGAGGAAGAACTGGATGAAGATGTCGATATTCTTATCGCCTCGGCTAGATATGAGCTGATCAATTCCATTGTCAGTGGTTCAGTAAAAAAAATCGGTCAGGCAAGCGCAATCCTGTCCGACAAAATCGACCAAGTGGTGCTCCATAAGGTTTTTGGTCTGCCCATATTCTTCTTGGCGATGTACCTGATGTTCATGTTCACCATCAACCTTGGTGGAGCCTTTATCGATTTTTTCGATATTTTTTTCGGTGTTATCTGTGTGGACTGGTTCGGTGAAATCCTGGCTGCCATCAAACTGCCTGAATGGGACGTCACCTTGCAGCCTGCTGCTGGGGGGGAACCGTCCAACTTCATCTTGGGCGGTAATATCATCCCTGAATGGGCTATTACTCTTCTTGCCGGAGGTCTGGGAGGCGCTCTGCAGACCATTGCCACTTTTATTCCACCCATCGGCTTCATGTTCCTAGCGCTCTCCTTTCTCGAAGACTCCGGCTACATGGCGCGGGCTGCTTTTGTTATGGACAGGGCCATGCGAGTTATCGGCCTGCCTGGTAAAGCATTTATCCCCATGCTGGTTGGTTTTGGCTGCAACGTACCCGCTATCATGGCGACCCGAACCATGGAAAACCAACGAGACAGAATACTGGCGGTGGCCATGAATCCCTTTATGTCCTGCGGAGCGCGTTTGCCGGTATATGCACTTTTTGCGGCAGTATTCTTTCCCAAAGGCGGACAAAATCTCGTTTTTATTCTTTATCTGACAGGCATTGGTTTTGCCGTTATTACGGGCCTAGTCCTCAAAAACACCCTACTCAAAGGTCAGGTTTCCCCCTTTGTCATGGAGCTGCCACCATACCATCTGCCGACTTTTAAAGCCGTTATTTTACGAGCCTGGGACCGCCTTTCCGCTTTCCTCAAACGTGCCAGTAAAATTCTAATTCCAGTTATAATTGTCCTCAGCTTCCTCAATGCCTTGGGAACTGACGGCAGTTTTGGTCATGAAGATACCGAGTCATCTGTCCTGGCATCAGTCGGTAAATCCATCACCCCATTTTTCAAACCCATGGGTTTGACTGATGAAAACTGGCCAGCAACGGTTGGTCTCTTCACCGGTATTTTTGCCAAAGAGGCCGTTGTCGGTACTCTTGACGCACTGTATGAGCGGGGAGCAGACGGAGAGACAGAGAACGATGGGGGAGAAGTTGACGTACTCGGCGGCATCAAGGAAGCATTTGGCACCATCCCAGCCAATCTAACTGATATGCTCCAAACCTTTGCCGATCCTTTGGGTATAGCAGTAGATGATGTTGATGACGTTGAAACGGCAGCCGAGGATATGGAAGTTTCCACTGGCACTTTTATCCATATGAAACAGCTCTTTGGCAGCACAGTCGCTGCTCTTGCCTACCTGCTCTTTGTCCTTTTGTATTTTCCATGCGCCGCTGCAATCGCAGCCGTGTACAGAGAGACAAACCTTCGATGGACCTTATTTGTGGGGGCCTGGACCACGGGTATGGCGTATTTTTCGGCCATCATCCTCTACCAGGCAGGCACCTATCAGCAACACCCAGCATCATCCTTGGCCTGGATTATCAGTCTATTGCTCGCATTTGCTGGAATTGTCCTGACCATGGCCTGGCTTGGCCTTGAAGGCAGGACATCGTACAGGCTGAAACTCGTAAAAGTAACTGCAAATTAAACACTTGCTACTGAAAAACAACCGATAAAGGAGCGAGGGCACCCCCTTTTCTCTTTTTTCACTCTTGGAGCAACATACCGATGTTACAAAATATAAAAAAATATCTGCAGAGCAGGCAGCAGGCGTCTCTTGGGGACATTGCGCTGCACTTCAGAACCGACGCCGAAGCCATACGCGGTATGCTGGATCGATGGATACTCAAGGGCAAGGTGGAAAAAGACGCCGCACCTGGCGGCTGCCAAAGCAGATGTTGCGGGTGCACCCCTGAACATACGGAAATATACCGCTGGCGAGAAAAATAATAGGCTGCTGTACCATTAAAAGAGGGTTTCGCAGATCCAGATGGAGGACGCAAAACGACAACAAGTGTCCACAAGCGATCTGCAGCCAAGACCCTGTCAAGGCTCAGGATGATTGGATCATGGAACAATTCGGTCCAATTGCCAAATGCTTTATTCGATGTGACAATCGTGCTGCTTTTCTCGTATCGATTCGCAATAAGTCGGAAAAACAGGTGGCACTCATCCCGGGTTATCGGTGTATAGCCTACTTCATCAACAATAACCAAGGACGATCTCTAGTAACCAGATTCTCTTCAAAAGCAAACAACCATTTGATAATAATAGAATTGTTTCTCCCGATTGAAGGGAAATTCGGACAAGGTAAAAAGTGGCTATCGGTTGAACGCTACCCGAGCCAGACTACAGAAAGCCTCAGAAGGATGGATCAACTGTATCTTTCTCCTAATGAATCTGATGGTTCTGCTGAAGATAAGGGGGGAAACCCTGCCATTTTTTGTGTTTTTACTTACCATTTCTTTTTTGCGTTTCCTTGGTAAAGGCTGCCAATGAGGATGCTTTGATTGGAATTGTTTCCTGATGATTCGTTTGATATCTTTCTCTTTCAGAAAGCCTCTTGTTTGGGAACAAATTATATGAGAAAGAGAAACAACATATTGACCTAACACAGAGGCCATGATAAAAAATTAATGTCTGGAAAAAACTTGATCCTTTCTGGAGACCGCTCTGGAGGTAAAGGGATGCTCCCTATCCCCGGAATCTTTTTAAGGAGACCATATATCTCGCAGGTACACTACCACTTTATTTCCTAGCGACATGTAGTGAATACCTCATAGGAGCCCTGATCACACAACCAGGATTCGTTACTCAAGCCTAACGGACAGTACATCTCCTACCTACCTATATCAGCGCCTATTATATGGGTACAGGACGGTATGTGATCATGGGCAGCACTCGGTGTGTGGCTGGTCATTTGAGAGGCGTACGGTTTTATCCAGAACCACATTGGCTCCTGATCTTTGACGACACATGTATCTATCGCTGCGCAAAGAAAACGCCGGGTAGCAAAATGTTTCACCGACACGACAACAAAAGCCCTACCCCTGTGTATGGTAGAGCCTACTCTCAGAGCTGCCTGGTCTTGTCTCTCACGCCCTGCACACAACTTCCCGAATCTTCGCACCAGACCCGACGTACATACTCACGAAAGATATACATATTGCTTTTCTATTACATCCTGGCTGTACCTGCTTACCCTTGGGTTAATTCGCATAGTCCCAACTCCTGGTTAGAGCAGGCTTATGTGGATAATGGTGAGCTTTTCCCTCCAGACCGATTTCTATGAATAGCATTATAAAAAAGCTCAAGGTCGCTATGATTTTTTTTGACACTGCTCAGCTAAAAGAATCCATATTGTTCATTATTTTTTTCGTATTATAAAAAAGTATATAAAATCAGATGAATATGATGACAGTTAGCAAGCAAAAAAGGCTACAAATTGGACAATCTTTTTGTACCATCCAATCGCAAATGTCATGCGCTGCCCCAAACGGCCCCATCAGGTACAACCTGAACCGATAAACAATCCGAGCGACCACTCCACCAAGAGGGCACCAGCGGAGTCACGAAACTCGACACTTCTGTTTTAAAGGAGCAAGCATGAGAACTCCGACATTGTACTCTTCTTTTCCTGTCTTTTTATTCCTACTCTTCCGTTGTAGCGGCCTGTGCGCTGAGGTGTATGCCGGCATGCACAGCCATAAAGTGGTCTGGGTGGACTCCTATCACAAAGGCTACGCCTGGAGTGATGGAGTGGAACGGGGTATCCGTAAAGGGCTGGCAGGAAAAAATATTGAGTTGGTTATTCATCGGATGGACACCAAAAGAAAAAGCTGCGACAACTACTGCCAGCAGGCCGGGTTGCAGGCAAAGAAGGTACTGGATCAGATAAAGCCTGATCTTGTTATAGCGACGGATGATAACGCACAGAAATTCCTGGTCGTACCCTATTTAAAAGACACCGACCTGCCCGTTGTCTTCAGCGGGGTGAACTGGGATGCTGAAGAATATGGATATCCAAGCAAAAATATAACCGGTATGGTGGAAATCGATCATATTGGAGAGTTGGTCGCCCTGATGGAAAAAGATGCCAAAGGAAACCGGATTGGATATTTGAGCACCAATGTCCCTACTGCAAGAAAAAATGCCGACGCCATCAACAGGCTTTTCTTTGAGAACCAAATGCAACTCTATATGGTCAGCACCTTTGATGCTTTTAAGCAACAATTTCTTCGCGCTCAGGAAGAAGTCGACATGCTGATCATCTACAACGATGCAGGAATTAAAGGATGGGACGATATGGCGGCGGAAACTTTTCTCGCGCAACACACCCGGATTCCAACCTGTTCCACTATGGATTTCATGAATCGATTTTCAGTGTACACCAACAGTAAATCCCCGGACGAGCAGGGTGAGTATGCGGCCACCGTTGCCGTACAGATTCTGGCAGGGAAGAAACCGGATGCTTTTCCTCTCGTGCGAAATAAAAAGTCTCACCTGACCGTGAACCTGAAGATGGCAAAAGCTGCCGGCATTGTCGTCCCCCTGCCAGTGCTCAAGACAGCAGAAATCCTTGGTAAGGAAGCCTACAGCCCGACCAATGATATTGGAGCATCAGGTCCCCAATTGTTCCAGCATAAAAAAGTGGTATGGGTAGATTCCTATCATCAGGGATACGAATGGAGCGACGGCATCCAACGGGGTATTCAAGAGGTGCTGGGCAACACCAAAATAGCCCTTACAATTCTGCACATGGATACCAAAAGAAACACCTCCGCGGCCTTTGCCAAGCGCTCCGCAGCCCATATAATGCAGGAAATTAAACAGATTCACCCTGACGCAGTTATTGCCTCTGACGACAATGCCCAAAAATACCTTGTTGTCCCCTATCTTGCACAAGAGGATATACCTGTACTCTTTTGCGGCGTTAATACAGATGCCTCCATGTATGGCTATCCCACGGTTAATATAACCGGAATGCTGGAAGTTGAACCCATCCACGCGCTCTTGAAACTGTTGCGTACATATGGAAAAATTGAAAGAGTCGGGTATCTCTGCAGTGAGATGCCGACGGAACACAAAAAAGTTGCATATTACCAAAAAAATGTTTTTCCTGGCCTTTTGACGGCTTACTTTTTCAAGGACTTTGCCTCCTTTAAACAAGTGTTTCTTCAAGCCCAAGAGAACTCTGACGCACTGATTATTCCTGACAATACGGGTATAATTGACTGGGATCCGGCGGCAGCCGAAGAATTTATTCAGGAGAACGTTCGGCTGCCCACTGGCAGCTTTATGGAACATATGAGCAGATATGTGGTCTTTACTATCGCTCAAGTACCTGAAGAGCAGGGACGCTACGCTGCCCAGACCGTTCTCAGAATCTTCCAAGGAGAAAAGATGTCCAACATACCGATCACGATCAACACAAAAAGTACAATGATGATTAACGTCAAGATGGCGGAGGCAGCGGGAATCGTCGTACCTGTCTCAATGCTGAAACAAGCCGAAAAAATCATTGGCCAGGAAGTATTCTGGCAGGAGTAACTGATATGAAAACCCTGTCTTATCGCCAGTAGAACGTATAGGGACGATGAATCTTCGATTAAAAATCAATCTTACTTCCCTGATTATACTGATCCTGGTCACAACCGCACTGGCAATAAGTGGGGTGTTGACCATCACCCGGATCAGTTACAATCTCAACGAAAAATTAATGGCCACGGAAGTAGAAAACCTGCTGGGAACCATCCAGACTGCCCTTGATGTTCTGGAACAAAGCGGGGTCGCCAACGTAGCCAGCTACCAGCAACGAGCCCAGGCCGATGTGCTGGCGGAATTTAAAAGCTACACCTTCAGTGACACAGGAACCCTGACAGTGGTCCGTAAAGCGGACGGTACAGCGCTTATCCATGCTCCAGAAAAAGAAGATGACCGTGCTTTTCTCGCCGAGCTGAGTTCATTGAGGACTGGGAGTGTCTGCCACCGGTACCAGGGCCAATCCCGTTTTTTCTATTTCGGCAGCCATGATGCGTGGGGTTGGCTCATTGTTCTTTCTGAACGAACCGACCAAATGATGAAACTACGGCAGCGGTTCATCTATTTCGTCCTGGTCATCACCCTTGTCGGATTGACGACAGGATTCGGCCTGCTCCTCTGGTCAAGCAACAAGATAGTCCGCCCTATACAGCTTCTGGCAAAAGCAGCGGACGCGATCAGTCATGGCAGATGGGAAACCGAAATTCCCGTGGTCCAAAGTAAGGATGAAGTCTCCAACCTGGCACAGTCATTTCAGAAAATGTCTGACAATCTTTCCAGGACTTACCAGGAGCTGCACAACAACCTTGAAAAAGTACAAAAGTCTCAAGATGCTCTTTTCACGGAAAAGGAGCGGCTGGCAATAACATTACGATCTATTGGTGACGGGGTTATCAGCACCGATGCCCAAGGTCTTGTTACCCTGGTCAACAAAATCGCCGAGACCCTGACCGGCTGGAGTCAGGACGAGGCTGCCGGGCATCCGGTAGAAGACGTCTTTTGCCTGACCGAACCCAAAAAGAAACATGCCAAGACCGAACCCATTTTACCGATGATACTCTCGCAACAACGTGAGAGTTTTGGCAAACAGCTGACGCTTTTTTCAAAACAAGGCGAGCCGTGTATCGTTTCCGCAAGTGGCGCACCCATTTTGGATACTGCTGGCAACCTACTGGGCGTGATTCTTGTCTTCAGGGATATTACCGAGCAACTTAAGATGCAAGAAGAATTGCTGAAATCGCAAAAATTAGAATCTGTAGGGGTGCTTGCAGGAGGCATTGCACATGATTTCAACAACATCCTGACCGGTATTCTGGGTAGACTGTCCTTGGCAAAACATCTTGTTCCCTCAACAGACCAGCTCTTCAATATGCTCGAGGATATGGAAAAAGCTGCATGGAGAGCCAGGAACCTGACCGTACAGCTGCTGACTTTCTCCAAGGGGGGAGAGCCAGTGAAAGAGCTGGTTGATTTATCTCAAACCATCAAAGAAACAACCTCCTTCACCTTGACGGGCTCCAATTGCAAACCCCAGTGTTACATTGCAAAAGATCTCTGGTCGACGGAGGTTGATGCCGGTCAAATCAGTCAGGTGATACACAATCTGGTACTCAATGCATCTCAGGCCATGCCCGACGGCGGAAATATTGTGATCCGGGCAGCAAACAAATTCATGTCCCAAAGCGATACCTGCCTGATTGAGCCTGGAAAATATATAACTATTGCCATCCAGGATGAGGGGAATGGTATTGAACAAAACGCTTTGTCGCGGATCTTTGATCCGTATTTTTCAACCAAAGACAATGGCAGTGGACTGGGCCTTACTTCTGCCTATTCGATAGTCAAAAAGCACTCGGGTATGCTGACCGTTGAGTCGCAACCGAACATAGGAACAATCTTTACAGTCTTTCTTCCAGCCAGAGAACGAGTAGCACAGGCAGAGAAAGAGCAGCAACAAAGTCTGCAGCAGGGCAGTGGCCGAGTGTTGGTTGTGGATGACGAACAGGTTGTCAGGGATGTCATGGCTGAGATGCTGGCAGCACTTGGTTATAAAGCCGACTTTGCCCTTGACGGGAAAGAAGCTGTCAACAAATATCAGCAGTTGATGGAAAGCGGGGAAAAATATGATTGTGTGATCATGGATTTAACCATACCCGGCGGGATGGGCGGCAAAGAAGCTATTAAACAGCTTCTCAAAATTGACAATGATGTTCTTGCCATTGTAGCAAGTGGCTACGCCAATGATCCTATCATGGCGGACCACGAAAAATACGGCTTTACAGCCGTCCTTTCCAAACCGTTCACCCTAAAGCAACTGTCAGAGGTACTTGCCAATCTGCTGCCCGCATCCTGACAGTCTTTTCTCAATGGCGCCTACACACTGTACGCCGTCTCAAACTGAGATAAAAAAGCTCACCTGAGATCAACTCAGACGGCCACATCTTCGACAGAATATGGAACCGCCTGAGTTGATAAGCGGTTTGGGTCAGATGGTACCACACGTTCACCTGTTTTTTTTCTCCTTCAATCTACCGACTGAACAAATCACACCAAGGCAGCTTATGCCGGTGAAAAAGAGCATTCCCCATTGCATACTAGTCATGAATGCCTCACTGGTGTGCGGAGTAAGCGGCGCGTGCCCCATACAATACGCTACTAAAAAAGTTGAGATGGCCATACTGATCAACATGCCAAGATTTCTCATAATGGCAGTGAGGCTGGAAGCCATCCCGTAAAGCTCCTTTGGCACTAAGTTCATGATTAACGTGGTGTTTGGTGACGAGAAAAGAGCAAAACCAAAGCCCATGGTGAAAAAGATAAGCAGTATCAATACAAGAGAGCTGTCAGGTGTTATACGGCTTGCAAGAAAAAGCGAGATAGAGCAAAGGCCCATGCCTGCAGTCGCGAGCTTACCGGGGTACACGCGGTCTGCAAGCTTGCCCGCCCACGGGGACAGCAAGCATTGCACCAGGGTTTGTATCATGAGCAACAGGCCGGCACTTTGGGGCGAAAATCCTTTAACATTCTGGAGATACAGACTGAAAAAAAAAATAATGCCAAAGCTGGCGGCATAATTCAGCATTGCAGCCACAGCACTTAAACTGAGCGCGCTGTCAGCAAAAAGTAAGCCTACCGGCAGCACCGGAGAGGCGACTCGATGTTCAATCAGAATGAAAGCCAAAATCCCCATTATGCCAAGGCACAGCAATACGAAAGACCAACCCCCGATCAATTCTTTGCCTGTGATGCCAACTATGAGACAGAACAGAGTGCCGGCAAAAAGCAGACTGCCGAAAAAATCAATTTTTTGCATTCTGTTACCCCACCATTCTTCCCGTAAGACCGAAACGCTTACAACCAGACTGATCGCAGCGAACCCCGAGCTGAAAAGAAATAAAAATTGCCAGTTTATATACGATACAAAAATACCACCCAATGCAGGCCCGGCTGATAGCCCGGCATAAATGGACGCAATGGCCAAGCCCATGCTCTTACCACGATTTTGTACCGGAACCACTGAAGAGAGAATCGCGATAGCAGCTGTGGTAATAAGAGCGGTGGACATCCCCTGCAGCACTCGCATACCAAGGAAAAAAACCATATTTGGACTGAAAACAATTATCAGTGAGGTCGAAACAAAAGCGGAAATCCCGATCAAAAATATTCTTTTTCGGCCGTAGATATCTGCTAGCTGCCCTGATGGCAGCAGCAGACAGCTCAAGCCAAGAATGTAGAGCATGGCAGCAAGGCTGAGCTGAAAGGCTGATGCCTGAAAATGGTTTCCTATGGCGGGCAGAGCGACATTGACTCCTGCCGACATAAATGGGGTGATAAACTGCACCAGGCAAAGAATGGTCAGGGTTATACCATGTTTCTGAGACTGCACGGCGTGCATGATGACAAATCCTGTGGACAGCAGATGAAGATTAGACTAAAGACAACTCAGATAACGCATACACCTGCATTGCATTTCTTACAATCCAGACTATGCATGCATCATACATAACCCGATGTATATTGTCCCTGGTTATCTTGCGTTCTTTTGTTTACGGTTGATCCGTTTTCCCCTGTTACGAAGGAAGAAGCCAATGGCGCCCTCAAACAGGAGCGGAAAGAGTGTCTCTTTCCCACGGCATGCACTAATGGAGATGCAGGTGACCATTGCTCCTCTCCAAGCCACATAGCTCAGGTCTCTTATGAACACATATTACTATTTTTTTGAAGTGGAACCACTGCCTGATAACCCAACCGCTGCGCATGCCTCCAGAGCAGTCGCGCATATCTGGGTGCAAGAAGAAGAAATACACCAGGCAAGCGAGAAGGCCCGCAATTTTCTGACATCTGAGAGGTGGATAATACAGAAGGAGCAAGCAGGTTCTGTACGTACTGCAGAACAGGCTGAGGCACTGGGAGCTGAAGAACTGGCCAATTATCAGGCTGCTCAAGAAAAGGGATTCCACTCGGTGTTTTACTACTGGCACAGGACCGATTAAGGAAGAATCCATGGTCCACAGAACCTGCTAAAACAGTTACGAGAACGACGGGGACTGCTGTAACAGTCCCATGAGGGCTTCAGTCACCAAGCCATTGGAGGCAACAATCCCCTTCTCGCTGTATGCAGAACCGCCTGCAAAATCGCTCACCACCCCACCGGCCTCACGGACAAGCAGGATACCGGCGGCATAATCATACGGCTGCAAACCCATCTCCCAGAAAGCCTCCAGGCGACCGGCTGCAACATAGCACAAATCCAATGCTGCAGATCCGCAGCGGCGTATATCGCGGATCTTCGGCAAGACCGCATTAAAATATTTAAGATTATTGTCTTGCTTACCGGCACGGATACAGGCAAAGCCTGTGGCAAACACAGAGGCAAGCAACCGGCTGCGGGATGACACCCGAATCCGGTGGTTGTTCAGGTATGCCCCCTCCCCTTTTGCAGCGTGGAAAGTCTCTCCGAGACGCGGCGCGTGAACAACACCAAGAATCGCTTCATTGTTATGATGCAGCGCAATGGAGACAGCATAATAAGGCTGCCCGTGAACAAAGGAGGTTGTCCCATCAATAGGGTCGATAATCCAACAGTAGTCGCTCCCCTGACGGGTCCTGCCTGTCTCCTCCCCAAAAATATCATGGTCAGGAAAACCTTTGCGTATCCTGCCCACGATAAACTCCTCCACCTTCCGGTCCACCACAGTCACAAGATCCCTCTCATTTTTCAGGAAAACATCCCCATCCTGCATGCCGGAATATTCCTGCACGCACATTGCACCTGCCGTACAGGCGATCTCTCGTATGTTGTCAAGCATGGTTTCTCCCTACCCATCAGCATATATCTAAAAAACGTTTGCAAACAGCCCCTCGACAGCGGAAAAACTCCCTCCCATATTGCTTGCGTATTGCTCCCTGCGTGTGCCTGCTGCCAATCGCATTGGCTCGAACCTGGCAATCTGCAAACAGATACAGATGTACGCAGTGGTACTTGATCTTGTGTACACAGCTGCAATCGGCTAGAGTAAAAAACTTACGAAAGGATACCAAGCCGCACCATCTTCGGCAATATCCTGGTAGCATAGAGGTATCAGAATACTACTTTTAGAAAACAACCGAACCGGGCACCGCCTGAGCTGATGAAAAATCTGGGCTAGCCCGCATTTCTCATCAAGTGCAAGGCTGACCATATTTTCCAAGATAAATCAGTTTTGATTGCTCATTTTCTCCTACAAGCTGACCATTTGTTGC
>PDWJ01000721.1_pt1 | contig 46114 bp, 33 predicted proteins | sample 1430881 | NCBI WGS metagenome assembly PDWJ01 (sample SAMN01162460, study PRJNA174530) | Oral metagenome, whole genome shotgun sequencing project. | biome: Marine environment; feature: Marine mammal; material: Swab sample of the gingival sulcus; isolation source: swab sample of gingival sulcus...
TCAGCGCCGCTGTCAGTGTCGTCTTGCCGTGGTCAACGTGGCCAATGGTGCCCACGTTAACGTGTGGCTTGGTACGCTCAAACTTGCTCTTTGCCATTTGATTAACACCCCGTTAATACTCAAATAACTTAATGATATTTGGTGCCCATAGGCAGAGTCGAACTGCCGACCTCATCCTTACCAAGGATGCGCTCTACCGCCTGAGCTATATGGGCTTAAAATTTATAAATACTCAGCTTTAACGAACACAAGTGGAGCGGGTGATGGGAATCGAACCCACACCATCAGCTTGGAAGGCTGAGGTTCTACCATTGAACTACACCCGCTTAAACCATAATCTACACGTATGCTTCTTATCACACACTGATGATCTAAGCTGAATGGTGGAGGGGGAAGGATTCGAACCTTCGAAGGCAGAGCCGACAGATTTACAGTCTGTTCCCTTTGACCGCTCGGGAACCCCTCCGACTGGAAAGGGGGGCATTTTGAGTTAATCAATTACCAATGTCAACCGCCAAAACCAAGATTTTTGATCTAAAATTAAACGCCGCACCGTAATCAGTTTATACACCCTAAGGCTAAGGGCCAAAGGGACCAAGATTAGTATCAATTTTATAGATCAAATCAACACTTTGCTGAATACCACTACTAAACTCAAGCTCCAAACGCCTATTAATTTGATAATTGATAGCCACCTTCTGCATTGAATCAAACAGACCAATAATGTATTTCAAGTATAGCTTAGGCCCCAAACGCTTGCCCAGTGATAGCTCACTAGAGCGGTAATCACCATCGGCTGCATTCAGATTGACATCATCTAAACCCAATTTTCCACCCAAATTCTGCGCCAGCGTCTCGCCGCCGGAAACCCCCAAACTGGTTACAGCGTTCATTAACACATCCGAATCACCACCTGTGACATTAGATAAAGCCCTACCTGTTAGCAAATAACTTAGCGTATCGGTTTGCGTTTGTACGGGCGTGGAAAATAGTGTGGACTCAGGCTGCTCTACCGTGCCACCTAAAGCAATACCTACGGTAATGTCTTCATTATCTATGACGCGCACGGCGCGCACATCAAGACCAGGATTATCCAGCGGTCCATTGAATAATATCCTGCCACGCTCAATCTTCAAATCTTGCCCATAGGATTGATAAGAACCATCCACAATATTTAACACACCCTCAGCCATAATATCCTGACGGTTGCGCAAAATACGCAAACGCCCATCCAGACGGGCATCTAGGTCAAAAGCGTTCAATTTCACCTTTTTCCCCAAACGAACAATAACATTGGGGCGAATATCCAGCGGACGCCCATCATCCGGTACTATGACGGCTGCACGACGCTCTACTGGCTTATCACTATTGCGAATAATAACAATATCATCCGAACGTACTTTGGCACTTTCCGGTAAGGCTTGAATATTAATATCACCTTGAGGAATAAAAACCTTGCCTGTAATATCAATAGCTTCCGGTGCAGCTTTTATATTAAGATCAGGGGAAGCATATAACTGTACCTCCAGGGTATTCATCAACAAAAGATTATCCCCCTGTAAACGTAGTGACCCACGCCAATCAGGCAAATTAGCCAATTGCAAACTACCATTAGCCGTCAAAGTACCTGAACCAGCCTGCAAAGAACCATTTATTGCAATCTGCTCCGCATTCACAGCCTGAGCAATCAGACTGATCGACTCCAAACGAACCCCTGTTTCGGGCAAATAAACCGCAGCATTTTGCAAACGTGCCTCACCTGTGACCTGAGGGCGCGACAATAGGCCACTAACACGTACATCGCTAAGCAATTGCCCTTGCAATTCATCAATCCGTGGAGAAAACGCCTGTAGCCAAGCAATATCAGGCATATCAATACTGGCTGTTCCCTCAATTCGGTGCTGTTGATTATCCGGTGACAAATTAATCCGCCCTGCTGCACGCATTTGTCCGCGTCCAACAATATCCAAACTGGCTTGCACATCAGCGACACGATCATTCAACACTAGGCTGGCTGCGGCATTGGTATAACGCAGCACTTCAGGTCGGTTATCCATCGTGACCGAAAAGCTATTGTCTGGCAATTGCACATTAGCCTGTATAAAAGGGCGACCACCCCGCTGTTCAAACTGAAAATCACCATTAACCACACCAGCAAACTTGATGGTCTCTGGTAAAAAAGGCTTGGCCATACTTAGCGGCACACGCTGCAAATGCCCGCTTGCTAACACACCTCGCTGCGGTTGCCAATCAAACTGAGAACAAACACTGGCACTTTGCTCATTCACCAAACAAGCCTCAGAAACACTAATAGCCTGTGCCGCAGCATTCACCGCGATTTGCCTAGATAGTCGCCAATTGCCTGCGGGTGTGTCTCGCAATGCCAAGGATTGCACTACACCGCGCCATTGCTCGTTCTGAAAACTACCACTAGCTTGCACATCCAAGTGCCCTAACTCATGCACTGCACTCAAACTGAAAGTATGGTTCTCCAACGTCCCCTGACCATCCAGTTGAGCAGACTGTACAAGGTTTTCCCCCTGAGCCAGATTATTAAGCGCTGCTTTAATAGCATACTGACCATTACGTTGTGCTACTTGTGCATCTAAGCGCCCGATCTTAAGATCCTGATAAACCAATTGACTCGCTTGCAGGCTGCCTTCTATAGCTAATAGCGGCAATTGACCGCGTACGCCCCCCTGTCCTTGCAAACTTCCCCCTAGGCCAGGCCACACTTGTTCTAAATGACTTGCATTGATACGCCAACGCATGTCAAAGGGCTCACTGGCACGTCCGTCAGCCGTTAATGTATTCTGCCCAGCGATAAGCTGCACATTATTCACTGCCAAGACCCCATCACGCAGACTAAGGCTGCCAGCCGCTTGTAAGGGACGCCCTTCTAACTGCCCATTGAGGCGATTGATGGTGATATTTAACAAAGAACCATCAATACGCCCTTCCAAACTACCATCACCTTGTGCGCTACCACGAATACTAGGCACAAGCTGAGTCAGATTATTAGCTGTCAAGCGCCAATTAAGCGCTAAATTAGCGCCTGCACCACCTCCATCGATACGCAACTGATTTTGCCCAACATTCACCAGCAAATTATCAGCCAAAATATTTTTATCGCGCAGACTCACCTGCCCAGAAGCCTGAATGGGAAAATCCTGTACCCGCCCCTGCAAATTATCAATATTCAAATGAATACGTGAACCATCCATTAAGCCTGCCAAATGCCCCTGACCCTGCAATTGGCCTGGTACATTAGGCGCTAGCTGAGCTAAATTTCTGGCATCCAAAGTCCAATCCAGACCTTGGCGCTCATCCAAGCTACCCTTCAGTACCACACGATTATTGCCAACTGCTAGGCTTAAGTTATCCGCTGACAATAGCTGGTCATGCAAACGCGCGGAACCAGACACATTAACCGGAAAGTCCTGTACCTGACCTTGCAATTGATTGATATTCAGGGCGATGCGAGAACCGTCCATGCGCAATTGAGCGCTGCCATTACCTTGCAAACGACCAGATACTTGAGGTGCTAATTGGGAAAGCTGATTAGCCTCTAGCGTCCAATTTAAACCGTGACGCTCATCAGCAAGCCCATTCAACTGAATATGGTTATCTCCCACACTCAATCTCACATTATCCGCAGCCACAATTTGATTACGCAGGCTAAGCGTCCCAGACGCATTGATTGGAAACTCCTGTACCTGACCGTGTAATTCATCAATACGAACACTAAAACGCGAACCATCCAGTTTACCCTGAGCATTACCACGCCCTTGTAAACGACCGCTTAACTGTGGTGCTAATTGTGCTAAATTACTCGCATCCAAGTTCCAATCCAGCCCACGGCGTTCATCCGCAATACCATCCAAGCGAATACGATTATCACCCACATTCACACGCAAGTTATTAGCAGCTAGCACTGTGTCACGCAAACTAATAGCACCAGACGCTTCCACAGGGAATTCTTGCACCTGCCCTTGTAATTGATCTATCCGCACTGCCAAACGCGAACCGTCCAGCTTACCCTGCACATTACCTCGCCCCGCCAAACGACCACTAAGCTGCGGAGCCAGTTGTGCTAAATTATTAGCATCCAGCCTCCAATTAATACCTTGCTGTTCATCAGCGCGGCCATCCAATAAAACGGTATTATCGCCCACACTAACACGCAGTTGCTGCGCTTCAGGTATCTGATCTTGCAGGAGAATGGTGCCTGAAGCACGTAATGGATAATCCTGTAGCCGACCTTCCAAGGTGCTCAGAGTAATTTTCACATGGCGACTATCTAGCGAACCAGAAACAGTACCCTGCCCGTTGAGATAACCTTTTAAATCAGGCTGAATTTGTGCAAGATCCTTGCTATCAATACTCCAGCTTATGCCCTTACTGGTGCTTAAATCACCATTCAGAACGGCTTTATTATTACCAAAAGCAAGCTCGAAATTATCCGCAAACCAGTTCTCCCCTTGTTTGCCAAGCATGCCTTGCGCCTTGACAGCTTGCCCTCGCAAACGTCCATCCAGTGCATCAATACTTACTTGAAAGCGAGAACCATCCAGCAGCCCTTTAGCATTACCTTTGCCGTTTAAATTACCGGATAATTCAGGGTGTAGCTGTGATAACTGCTTTGCATCAAGAACCCAGTCGATGCCCTCACTTTCATTAGCAGCGCCATTCAGCTCAACACGATTATCACCAATATTGATCTGTAAATTATTGGCTGACAGCTTTTGATCCTGCATACGGACAGCACCAGCAGCCTTTATCGGATAATCCAGAATCTTGCCTTCCAGTTGATCAATACTGACGGCAAAGCGCGAACCGTCCAGTAAACCTTGGGCATTACCTTTCCCCGCTAAGCGTCCTGACAACGCTGGGTGCAACTGTGACAGTTTGGGTGCAACAATCACCCAATCTATGCCGCTGGTTTCATCAGCGCTACCATTGAGCTCAATGTGATTATCGCCTACCGCAAGCTGCAAATCCTGTGTACTAATCAGTCCATCCTCCAAACTGACAGCACCCTGCGCTTGGACAGGATAATCCAGCACCTGACCTTGTAGATTTTCAATATCCACTGCAAGCTGCGAACCATCTAGCTTGGCCGAAAGACTGCCTTTTCCTTTGAGCTTGCCTGATAAATCGGGAGACAATTGATCCAGTTTGGGGGCATCTAAGACCCATTCAATCGCTACATGTTCAGTGCCACTAGTCGCACTACTGCCCTGAGCTTGCAAACGATTATCGCCTACACTGGCATTCAAGGCATTCAGAGTGATTTGTCCCTTGTCAATGCGACCATCCAAAGTAACTTGTACAGGATAATCCCGCAAAGTCCCTTCCAGTTGCGTCACCGTCAAAGAAACCGTCGGCTGTCCCGCTTCCAGCTTGCCACTGCTATTTAAAGCGACCTGCAAATTACCCTCCACCTTTGCATTAGGTGCAAAAAAAGCAGGATTAATCTGTTCACCACTCAAATGCAGTTTGTCCCAAACCAACTGAGGCATCCAACGCAAATGCCCATCAGCGGTTAATGTATCGCCTTCTTCACCTGCTAGCTGCAAGGACTCAATCTGTATATCCTCAAAACTGCCTTTACCCTGAAAATTGAGCTCATAAGAAGGATAAGGCGCATAGTGCCAGTGACCTTTGGCTTGTAGTTGATAAGCTTGTAACTCGCCACTCATCTGTAAGTCTAGGTCGCCATTACCATACAAACTCGCCTCACTTTGTACTTTAGCTTGCATCTGGATGGCATGGGGAAACAGCAAATCCATCTCACCCTGTGCTTGGATCTTAAGATCACCCTGATCGTCATAAAGATCACCCGACAAGCTTTCAAGAAAGAGACGTTTGTTTTTAGTATGCGCAGTCAGATTGACATTGCGCAGTGTACTGATTACTACGGTTTCTTGGGCAATGACTAAATGATCCAAACGCGCATTCTCAACATTGAGTACGATTGGCAAGCGAATATCGGGTACGATAACAGGTTCTGATGATGTTATATCCTCCGTTGGTTTGACATTGATATGCAGCTTCTCGGCGGATAACTCATCAATAAGCACATGAGGAGGAACTTGCAAAGGACTAACGGTAGCTGCGAAGATGACATCTTCGGCCACCACTTGTAAATTATCCTGCTCCCATACCAAGCGCTCGGCCTTGACGGTATCAACAAGATAACCCGATACGCCCTCAATCTGTAAGGAAGGCAGAAAATATTGCGCAGCCCTGACCCATAAACCCGTACCTGCTTGTGTTGCTGACAGCACGCCAAACACGACTAAAAACAAGACAATAATAATTAACAGTGCCAACAATGGCCTGACAATCAGGTACTTGAAAAAATTTCTCACAAATCAGGCCCCAAACCAAAATAGAAGTGCACATCACTACTGTCTTCTGTCGGTACAGCAAGATCAACCCTAATCGGACCGACTGGCGATCTGTAGCGCGCACCTACGCCGACACCCACTTTAGTACGCGGATTACCCCAGTCATCAAAAGCACTGCCTGCATCCACAAAGGCTGCTGCACTAATCTTCTCCCAGACAGGACGCTCATATTCCAAGCCGGCTGTTAATAGGTTTTTACCGCCGATAATATTACCGCCAGCATCTTCTTCACCAATTGATTCAAAATCATAGCCACGCACAGAGTTTTGCCCACCGGCAAAAAAGCGCAATGATTTAGGCATATTATCAAACGCATCAATCCATGTTGCCCCCACATTGCCCTGTACTAAGACCTTACCCTTATTATCCAGCGTGTATAAATAACGACCGGACAGACTACCTTGCAATAAAGTTTGATCACTTAATAAAGATTCGTGTGAGCCTTGCAACTCAGCCTGCAAACGCCAACCTTGAGTAGGAAAAAGAGGATCATCCGATTTGGTTTTAGATAAACGGGCACCAATCAGTGTTTGTTGAGCACGATTCGCGGCTTGACCTTTGACTTGGGTTTTTTCATTTAAGTATTTAATAAAAGCTGTCTGCCCCCAGTCAGAATCGTTACGACGGTTATAACTAAACTCCAGATTTAAAGCATCACTTTTAATATCGTCATTATCGCTGCTTCTCCAGCCACCCGATAAACTGGCATATTCCTTTTCAGGCTTCCATAGCGGTACTTTGTAGCTAGCTTTTATCTCCGCTTCTGGCTTTGAGTAAAGGAAACCCGACTCCATCTTGTGACCACGCTTATTGACCCAATGTGCTTCAGCTTGCCCTTTAATACGCACACCCGTGTCGGTCGCGTAGCCCAAATTAGCCAAATAAGAATAGCGCTTCCGTGTGATTGCGGTAATAGCAAGCGGTACTTGACCATCTTTTGCATCGCGGTAGCGCGTATTAATTTCTACATCTTTATAATAACCACTACCCTCCAAAATACGCTGCTGCTCTAACAACTTCGTAGAATCGTAATAATCCCCCGAATGCAGACGAATATAGCGCTTTAAAAAACGGTCTTTCAACACTTCCTGCTGAACATTAACCTCACCCAAGCGATAACGAACACCGGTGTCATAATCCACATTCACAACAGCGGTATGCTCATCTACATTGACTTGTACTTGACGTTGCTTAAATTTGGCATCAAAAAAGCCATAGCGAGTCGCTACCCGCGTCAAACCTTTCTTAAAATCCTCATAACCTTGAGAAATAAACACATCGCCCGGATTATAAGGGTACTCATCCAACACATTCCGAAAAGCGAAAAAGCTTTGTCCCTCACCGACCAGTTTAACATTCGACTGCTCAACCCGTACCGGCAGGCCTGTTTGGACTTTTAAACTCAAGACCCAACAAGCACCTTGTCTGACAGGTTCCATATCCAATTTGGCATTAAAAAAACCCATAGCTTCAGTCGCTTCAATCAACTTGCTTTGTGAAGCATCGATGAAGCGCTGCACAGCTTCTCTGGGCGAGTTACAACCTAGCTTGCGACGATCGGGTAAATAGACCTGCAAATTTTCGGCCAGTGTAGGGGGCGCACCAGAAACAATCATTTTAACAGTGGATGGCTTAGCCCTATCGACTGCCCAAAGTGCCGGTGATACCAACATAAAGCTCATTGCCAAACATAATTCGGCTTTCCTACTCACGTTCATCACTGTTCCCTTTATTGCTCAAATACCCACTCCAGCAACATATTCTGCACGGTTTGGCTATAAGCACCTGCCTGCCGACCATTCATCAAAACAACTACGACCATGCGTTTACCACTACGTGTTAATAAATACCCAGCAATCGCACTCACATGACTCAAAGTACCTGTTTTGAACCGCCCCCGCCCTGACAGGGCCGTGTGGCGGAAACGATCATTCATCGTACCATCCTCACCTAATAGCGGTAAGGAGTTTAAAAACTCTGGCATATAAGGATCACGCCAAATTATCTCTAACAATCGACCGAATTGCGCCGGACTGACACTGGCATAACGTGACAATCCTGAACCATTATCAATCACAATCCCATCCACCGGCACACCCTGCGCGTCCAAACTCTCCAAAACCGCCAAGCGACCCTTTTCCAAGGTTGCAGGAGCACCATAACGTTTAGCACCTAAACTCAGCAAAACCTGCCGAGTCATTACATTATTACTCCATTTATTGATGAGACGGATTTGCTCCGCCAACGGTATGGAGGTATGCACATGAAAACGCTGATCCCCTTCCTGCACGGTTTCAACTCGATAAGTACCGCCAACACTCCCCCCCAACTTGCTCCAAAAATCTGTAAAAGCATTAAAGACATGTTCCTCTGGAGAGGTCATCACCAACATAACAAAGCGCTGCCCACAATCCGCAGCATACTTGCCAGACACACGAATCACACCATCAGCAGGTCGTGTAACATGAGGTCGAGTAAACGATCGTGAACAGCGCCCACCCAGCAACTTGAATTGGTTATCAATCATATCTTTTTTCAAGGCAGGAAAAGCAGAAATATCGACCTTATTTTGATCAGCTTGGGGGGTAAGCAATAGCCGAGTCGCCTGAAAATTAAACATTACCGCAGAAGGCGGGGCGTTATAAACGCGAGTAGGTTGACCATCAAACTCACCTGGATTGACCTCTGGCGTATCAAAAAAGCTATTATCAATCACAATATCGCCGGTAATATCCCGCAATCCCTTAATCCGTAAATCATTTAATGCCTGCCAAAAGGATTCGTATATCAAATAGGGGTCGCCATAACCCTTGATGATTAAATCACCATGCAGCACACCATCAATGACTTGGCCACGAACCCAAAACTCCGTATTCCAACGCCAAGCAGGCCCCAATACCTTTAAAGCACTCCATGTGGTCAAAAGCTTCATCGTGGACGCAGGATTAAAAAGCTTTTCAGCGTCGTGCAGAACCAATGGCGCATCCGCTGCTACATCCTTAATAAATACGCCGATCTGGTCTTCAGGAATCTTTTTTTTGTTAATAAAGTCTTTTACTTTATCCGGCAAACCTTGAGTAGACTGTTGCCGCAATACCGGCTGCTCAGCAGGTTGTACCGCCATGATTTGATCCGACGTGGCTTTCGCCTGACTGGGTGATGGTAACATCGCCGCCATCAGTAAATAATTTAAAAACCAAGCCCTTGCAATGTATCCCAACATAATTTTTAGTTAATCCAGCAAGCTTATCTATTGCCTAGCAGAATACCGCTATCCTTCGATATCTACTAGCTCCAACACTTCAATTTGATTAGATTCATAGCACCAGCGTACATCAAAGTCATACAGTTTCATGCCATACTGGCGCTTATCCACACTACCCCAACGATAAGCAGGGCGTGGATCTTGCTGCAAAATTTGCCTTAGCAATGTTTCAATATCGAGCTGCCACTGACTTGTCTTTTCTGCACACTGTAATAAAGCTTTAGGTGAAAAAACCACCTGCTGCAAATTTACTGGCGTACTTTCGACAAAACCGCTACTGGCATCGGAAATAGCATCGGCATAAGAAATATAAGGCTTGATGTCCAGTACAGGCGTACCATCCAGCAAATCAATCCCGGCCAAATTTAACACACCCTGCGTACCCTCAAACTGAACGTCCAGCAAACGAGCCACTGATAAACCTATCGGATTAGGACGAAACATTGAGCGCGTTGCAAAAACTCCCAAACGCTGATTTCCGCCCAAACGCGGTGGCCGAACTGTAGGTTTCCAAGCTATGTTTTGGGTGGCATGAAAACAAAAAATCAACCAGATATGACTAAATTGCGCTAAGCCGGTAAACGCAGTAGGCATCGCATAATCCGGTAATAGATGCAGTGTGGCACGCGCTTCCGTCACTAGACCTGATTGGCGTGGAATGCCAAATTTTTCTTTATAGCAAGACCGAATAAAGCCAATAGGCTTTAACAATAGCGTACCCTGCTCAGCCACTGACGAATCCAAAACAGCCACTTCTTGGTCTTACTTTTAAGAACGACACGACTAAAAAAGCGCCTGTCTTTAGACAGGCGCTGGAATCAAGCCTCATAAGGCAAAGAAACATTAGCTTTCAGCCATTAAACACTCATATTTAAGCATTAATGCTTCCTTACTTTCTTCGTGATCAGGATCCTTCGGAATGCAGTCAACCGGACAAACAGCGGCACACTGAGGCTCATCGTAATGTCCAACACACTCCGTACAACGCTGTGGATCAATTACATAAGTCTCGTCCCCAGGTGAAATCGCATTGTTGGGACATTCTGGCTCACAAACATCGCAGTTGATACATTCATCAGTTATCATCAATGCCATGAAAGGTTGCTCCTGTTTTTAAGGTTGTTCAACAAAGTTTGACTCATTTTAACAGCCAGTCTGTAGCAGGAACATTAACCTGAATCAGCAAATAGAATTATCTTGTCGTTTTAATTGCTGAATTCTAAGTTGCAAGGCTTTTAAAACTTGAGAAGAGACAAAGCGGGAAATATCACCATCCAACTTGGCGACCTCTTTAACCAAGGTCGAAGAAACAAAGGAAAAGCTCTCACCCGGCATAAGAAATACCGACTCCACCTCAGGTGCTAAGGTACGGTTCATACTCGCCAGTTGAAATTCAAACTCAAAATCAGCCACCGCTCGCATACCACGAATCAAAATAGTTGCATTACACTCACGCGCAAAGTCAACCAATAGACCCTCAAATCCCAAGACCTTTACTTTATCCGTTAGCTTATGTGTAATAATTTCCTGCTCTATCAGATCTACACGTTCTTGCAAAGAAAACAACGGTCTCTTTTTAGGATTGGCGGCTACTCCCACTACCACTTTGTCGCACAGACGACGCGCACGCTTGATTAAATCAAGATGCCCATTGGTTAAAGGATCAAACGTGCCTGGGTAAACTGCTGTCAATTCCATCGCAACTCGCCATCATTTAATGTCAATCAGGTAACAAGCTGCTTTCTAACACGTAATGGTGCATTGCACAACTTGTAAGAGCTTTCGCTTAGATTGACAGCAGAATCAATCAAACCAAATTTACGAGTGCGACAGACTTCTGCGGCTAAGGCGTAACTCACCTCCTGTGTAATCAAAGCGTTTCACTTCACCCAACTGAGCTTCAGGCTGATACTGCCCTACTCGGAAAGAGCTACCACCCCGCAACATCACGATATTACGATCTTTCATTCGCAATTGCAGATTAGCGCCACGCACCGTACTAACGGTATCATCCGCATAAATAAGATCACCCCGTTTTAAAATACGAGCCTCTTGACCAGCTCGGGTAGCGGTGACTTTACCACGCTTGGACAATACAGCGCCTGCAGGTATTACTTCAATTAACTCTCGCGCCATAACCAAACTCCTTTTTGTTAATGGTTCGCTGACCCATAAGCATAGCCTAATCCTGAACAGATGCAGTATTTACCTCGGTAAAACTCAACAAATCCAAGGTAAATGGTCAATTCTTAATACCAATTCGCACGCAATCAGTGCTAATCAGACCGTCAGCATGGACTCGCCTCGCCATAAGTCTTCCACAGTTTCACTCTGCCGAATCACATGTACTTGATCGCCATCGACCATCAGTTCGGCCACCCGAGGTCGGGAGTTATAATTAGAGGCCATCACAAAACCATATGCTCCCGCAGAACGCACCGCCAACAAGTCACCTTGCTGAAGATTCAAATCGCGTCCCTTACCCAAAAAATCACCTGTCTCGCAAACAGGCCCTACAATATCGTAAGTCAGCACGGCACCAACGCCGCGCAGCCTAACCGGAATAATTGCCTGCCAAGCGGCATAAAGCGCCGGACGAATCAAATCATTCATTGCTGCATCGACTATTGCAAAGTTTTTGTACTCTGCATGCTTCAAGTATTCCACTTGTGTTAATAAAATACCTGCATTAGCCGCAATAGCACGCCCAGGCTCTACCAAAATCTCATAACGACGCAAACGCTCATCTTGAAATAGCTCAGCCATGTACTCGGCAGGTTGCGGAGGCACTTCCTCATTGTAACGCACCCCCAAACCACCACCGATATCCAAGTGGTGTATCGCAATCCCTTTGTGGCGTAAGCGCTCTGCCAACGCTAATAGACGATCCAAAGCATCTTTGAACGGTGTCAAAGACAACAATTGCGAACCGATATGACAATCAATACCAGTGACCCTGATATGCGACATAGTTGCAGCGCGCTGATAAACCGCTTCAGCCTGTTGTATATCAATACCAAACTTATTTTCCTTCAGTCCGGTAGAAATATAAGGGTGTGTGCCTGCATCAACGTCGGGATTCACGCGCAATGCAACGGGCGCCATCAAATCCATTTCCGAGGCAATAGTTTGGATACGCTCCAGCTCAGACTCGGACTCCACATTAAAACAACGAATGCCTTTTTCCAGTGCGAAACGGATTTCACCAGCCTTCTTACCCACGCCAGAAAAAACCACTTTGCCTGCTTCTGCACCAGCTTTTAAAACACGTTCCAGTTCGCCTTGCGACACAATATCAAAGCCTGAGCCCAAGCGCGCAAACAGATTCAAAACCGCTAGATTGGCATTTGCCTTGGTGGCATAACAGACCAAATGTTCTTGCGTCCCAATCGCATCATTAAAAGCATGCCAATGCTGCTCCAAGGTAGCACGCGAGTAAATATAGCAAGGTGTGCCATAGGTCTGTGCAATCTCAGCCACAGCAACGCCTTCAGCGAATAACTCACCCTCGTGATAATTAAAATAGTCCATTCAGTCCTGACTCCTGTTTACCGGCGGTACAACAGGTTTATCTTCTGGTTTTTGTAATTGGGTATCCTGCTTATCCGGCAAATACAACGCCCCCTTATTGCCACAGGCGCTTAATAACAACATGCTGAAAACCAGCATAAGCATAGCAAAACGTGTCATTAGCTCCGCTCTTTTTTAAATGGTTTATTTGAAACGCATAGACAAGTCAACTGCGCGGACAGGCTTGGTTAAAAGAAAACGGGAGTTAACATACACCAACTCCCGTCCTAAAGCCCCAGACTCCTGATCATCTGGATTCTTTATTCCCTAGACACGGGTAATACCCAGCATCTTGAGAATAGATTTTTCATAGAAGGGCTCAGAACTGCCTTTCTTCATTTTGCGAATGAAGTATTTTTCAAAGGCAATCTTAGCCATGTGTACCCATTTCCCCTTCTTAAACCAAGCTACATTCCGTGGTGGTAATTGTGGTAAAGCAACAAACGCCGCTCCTGTATCACCAAAGTCAGCCAAACAGATAGTATTCCATGTACCTGTTGTACTGGGTTCTTTGCCAGCCAGTTCATCTATAATATTATTTACCGCAGAAGTGATCATAGATTCAATCATATAACCGGTTTTCGGTGCTCCTGTGGGGACAGGCGTTTTATCGACCGGCGGAATGGCAATGCAAACGCCCGCAGCATAAATATTCTTGTAGCTAGGATTGCGATGTAATTCATCAACAATGACAAAGCCGCGTGGATTACACAAATCGGGCACAGCAGCAACCGCATCCACCCCTTTAAAAGCAGGTAACATCATGGCCAAGTCAAAATCCAGCTCGTGCTGCCGCTTAACTTCACCGTCCTCATTGAGTTCATCCACAAACATTTTGCCTGCCTCAACCTTGGTGGTTTTAGCATTGACAATCCACTCTACATGATGATTACGCAACTCATGCTCCAACATACCTTTGGAATCGCCTACCCCTGCTAAGCCTAAATGACCGATATAAGGCTCAGAGGATACATAAGTCATTTTAAACTTGTGACGCAGCTTACGCTTACGCAAGTCGGCATCCAAAATAAAGGCAAACTCATAAGCAGGACCAAAGCAACTCGCAAAAGGCATCGCACCGATCACAATATGACCACTACCTTTTTCAAGCAGCTTTTGATAGTCTGCCCAAACGGCTTCTGCATGATCAACCGCACAAATAGAATGCGTGTGACCACCATTAGGGCCAGCCCCCTCAACCTCTTCAAAAAATAACTTGGGACCCGTTGCAACAAGCATGTAGTCATAACGGACTGTTTGACCATTAGCTAGTTCCAACTGGCTATTTTCAGCATCAATCTTGTCGCAACGACTCGCTATAAATTTGATATTTTTACGACTCAAGTACTTTTCAATGGGAAAAGTCGTATCAGCGCGTGAACGCCAACCAACAGCAACCCAAGGGTTGGAAGGAACAAACTGAAAGTAGTCGCGCTCATTGATCATTGTAATATCGTGATCGTCGCCCAGTGCGTCACGCAATTCATAAGCCGCCGGCATACCACCCGTGCCTGCACCAAGTACTACAACATGTGCCATGACTAAACTCCTAGCATCGGAAATAACCTGAGTAAAAACTTAATTCAGGCAAAACGTCTCCACCAATCATAAAATTATCCCTCACAGGGGGGCGCTGATAACAGCATAAATACCTTATACCGTCAATCGAATGACCGATATTAAGGTATCATGAATACCTATATATCTCTAATGGAATGAGCGCAATAAGCCTAGCAATTATGACAAACCGATCTTCAAAACCACCAACGATTGCTTACTACCTTGTCGGTGGCGCTGTACGCGATCGTCTACTAGGAAAACCTGTCAAAGATAAGGATTGGGTCGTTACTGGCGCTACACCAGCGACCATGATTGCCCAAGGATTTCGGCCTGTTGGCAAAGATTTTCCTGTATTTTTACACCCAGAAACCCACGAGGAGTATGCTTTAGCACGCACCGAACGTAAAACAGCACCTGGCTATCATGGCTTCCAGTTCCACACGGCGCCAGACGTCACACTGAAAGAAGACTTGCTACGCCGCGACTTGACCATTAATGCTTTGGCAGAAGATGAGTACGGTAAGGTCATTGATTTTTATAATGGACAAAGCGATTTGCAGCAAAAAGTTTTACGGCATGTCTCACCTGCTTTTGCAGAAGATCCTGTTAGAATTTTACGGATTGCCCGTTTCTGCGCACGCTATGCGGGGGATGGCTTCACCATAGCCGCTGAAACCCTAGCACTAATGCGCCAAATGGTCGCTGCGGGCGAAGTAGACAATCTGGTTCCTGAGCGAGTCTGGCAGGAAATGGTTCGTGCCCTCGCCGAGCCTCACCCTGAAGCTTTTATAACAAGCTTACGTGACTGTGGCGCCCTAAAAAGCTTGTTCCCAGAGATAGATAAGCTATTTGGCATACCCCAAAATCCGCAGCATCATCCAGAAATTGATGCAGGCATACACACTTTGATGGTATTGCAACGAGCCGCTGCATTAAGCGAAATGACGACTGTCCGATTGGCTGCACTGCTGCACGACCTAGGTAAAGCTAGCACGGACGCCCAATACCTACCGCATCACCCTCGCCATGATATTCGTGGCCAAGCGCTGGTAAGGCAACTCTGTGAGCGCTATCGAGTACCCAACGATTATCGTCAATTGGCTGAGCTGGTCGCTATACTGCATATTCGTATTCATCAAGCATTTGAACTAAAGGCTGAGGACTTGCTTGCCCTATTCGAAGCCAGTGATGCTTTCCGCAAGCCAGAACGCTTTCAGCAAATCTTGCTTGTCTGTCAAGCGGATAGCCAAGGACGGGAAGGCTTCCAAACAACAGACTACCCGCAAGCAGCATTTTTATCAGGTTTACTGGAGCGGTGTCTCAGCGTTGACGTACATAGCATTATTGCAGCAGGCTATCAGCAGGCAGCGATCAAGGAGCAATTAAAGCAGCAACGACTCGCTTGCATACAAAAAGAAATAAGCCAATAAAGCACCTAGACGTCTTGATAAGTTGGTTTAGAATCGACATATTGGAACTATGACAATACTAACCATTTTGATGAAGGAAACCTGAAGATGAGCAAAGAGGCTGAATTTTCGATAGGTCAAGTCATTCATCATCGCTTATTTAATTACCGTGGCGTAATCTTTGACGTTGATGCAGACTTTCAAGGTACAGAAGAATGGTACGAGCGCAATGCCAAAACAGGCGCTCCCCCCAAAGACGAGCCTTGGTATCACGTACTAATAGACAATGATGGTCGAGTGGCTTATGTTGCACAGCGCAACCTAGAGCGGGATTACTCGGAAGAACCGGTAGAACATCCCTTATTGGATAATTTTTTTGTCGATTATGAGAATGGCCATTATCGGTCACGCCAGCTATTGAATTAGAAGCTTAATAAGCAGCCAGAATGGATAGTAGCCTTTTTAGTGATTCACGTTATTGGTCAGCCTTTCTGGTCGGTCTATTGGGTGGCGTACATTGCTTAGGAATGTGCGGCGGTATTATTGGCGCAATTACCCTCGGCAGCGCTCGCCCGTACAACACAACTTCCCACACAACTCATAAACGTTTCCCGATCTTACTGGCTTACAATGTTGGCCGAATTGCCAGCTACACCTTGGCAGGCACACTAGCAGGTGCACTAACAGCAGCAGCTCTATCACTCACAGAATTACGTCATACACAACAACTACTGCAAATAGTTGCTGCCCTTTTTATGGTGGCATTGGGCTTGTATTTGGGTGGGTTTTGGCAAGGTATTGCCTACTTGGAAAAAAGCGGGGCTGTATTATGGCGACAAATAGAACCGCTTAGCAGGCGCTTCATGCCAGTCCGCTCCCCTTGGCAGGCTATCCCTTTTGGTATGATCTGGGGGTGGCTTCCTTGTGGACTAGTTTACAGCGTATTGATTTGGAGCCTATCAGCAGGCAGTGCATTAGAAGGCGCATTACTCATGCTAGCCTTCGGCTTAGGCACTTTGCCTAATCTGCTCCTGATGGGTTTGCTGGCCAATCAACTAACACGTTTTATCCGTCATCCTTGGGTACGCAGACTCGCCGGTATAAGTGTTAGCCTATTAGGTCTTCTCATGTTATGGCAAGTTTTACAAACGCTCAGCCAACCATAAGCGTAGACGCAAACCCCAACTGGAACTTAAACCCACTTCACGAAAGCGAATATTACCGTCGGCATCAATCACAAAGGTGGTGGGTACACCGTTGACACCATATAATTTAGCTAAATCACCATCATTATCCACCAACACAGTCCAATGAGTCAGCTTGCGCTTTTCAAGATAACGCTGCACCTCATCTGCCTCACCGGAACTATAGGCAACGGTAATAACTGGCCATTTTTCTATAATTTTATTGATGCCTAGTTGCTCTAACTCACACACGGAGCACCAGTCTGACCAAAAGTGCAACATCACAGGACGGCCTTTAAAATCCTCTAGTACGATGGCTTTACCTGCTAGAGACATTTCATCAAATGCAGGCGCTACGCCATCAATCAAGGTTCTTTGCTGCCAAGCACGCACACCAAACACCACGGCAATAATCACCACTAGCTCTAGTCCCCATACCCCCCAGCGACGCTTTCTGGACGACTTTCTTTTTCGATTCATCAAATTTTTCCTATTGCTATCAAAATCGCGTTAAATCAGGCAAACGCCCCTCGTTCCCGTAACTTACTCAGCCCTAAACGCAGCGGGGCGACTATCTTTTGGATGGCCGCCCCAATGGGATTATGAAGAAATAACAGGATTATTCAATAATCTTAATGTAAACCGTTGCCTCTGCTTCATTACCGTAACGGTCAAGCACGGTATAAACAAAGCTATGATTTTCACATTGTCCATGGCGCAGATAATAGATAATGGACTGCTTATCTTCACTAATCACAGCCGTGCCATGATCAGGCTTAGGCCGTGTAACCTTGATAATTTCCATGCCTTCGCCTACATCATTCTCCAAAATCTGCAAGGTTCTTGGTGTTGTTTCATTCGCATAGAAAGCATACTCACCACCTGCAACGGGTGCTTCCAAACCATCATCAGCCAATACCAATTGCTGTGTATTGCCTGTATTAGAGGCGCTCACCTCCACCGTTACTGTGCCTTGGCTTTCCCCGCCACGGCCATCCTTCACGATATAAGTAAACGTATCTGTACCAACAAAATCTGCCGCTGGTGTATAAATCAACGTTGATCCGCTAATTGAAATAGAACCACCAAACTTGCTTGTTTTTTGATATTGGCTAATACTCAGGCTATCACCATCTGTGTCAATATCGTTATCCAACACTTTAATAGTCACCGCCGTGTTTTGCATAGTACTAGCAGGATCAGCCCCTGCTTGAGGTGCAGTATTACTAACATTCGGGGTAGGTGTAGTGTTGTTAACAGCCTCGGATACGACAATGGATACACGCGCGCTTGCCTCGCCACCCTTGCCATCACTGATTGTATAATTGAAGCTGTCAGCGCCAGTGTAATCCGTCGGTGGTGTATACGTTAATATGCCATCCGCTAGGTTTACACGACCGCCCTGTGCTGTTGTTGCGTCATAACTACTAATGCTTAAGTTATCCCCATCAGGATCACTATCATTGATTAGCACATCAATCAGCAAGGCTACATTAACCTCAGTGGATAAATCCAAATCATCCACCGCAGAGGGTGGCTGATTAACTTCATCCCGTTGCTTACTAGGATTAACGACTGTCAAATAGGTATCAATCGTCTGCTTATGATTAATATTATTTCGCAGTGCGCGTGCAACCCAAGTGGGTGGAGTAGGAATTAATTCCTTGCGCCAAACAACCCGAGGTTCACTAATCACCTGCACTTCTTTTTGCTCAGTACCTTGTTGGATTATTTGATCCTGATACTTGTTTTCATAGGAAACATATTCAATATCTACCCGACGATTACGGTGGCGCTGGCCATCTGTATTAGGGTACTTAGGATGAGACTCGCCTAAACCACGCGCTAATAACTCTTGTGGATTAAAACCATTCGCTATCATGAATTGCCGTACAGCACCGGCACGCTGCTCAGACAAGATCTGATTACTAGCATCAGAACCAAGGTCGCAGGTATTCCCTGTAATACGAATATTGCCTTCGTGACCAGACTGACGGATACGGGCAATTACCGATTGCAAACGCTGTTGTGCTGCCGGAGTTAACTGATAACTGCCTTTAGCAAAAAAGGTATCTGACTCCAACTCCATGGTATGCTTGATCAGCTTACGCTCAATACGGGGTACAGTACGCTTTACTACTGTCCGCGTCTTACCTGGAATTTCCACTCTTACACGTCTATAACGCTCTTCAGGTTGAAAAATACCTGCTTCACTTGCAAAGTCATAACGGTAATTAATATTGCCGCGCACATCGGCATCCTCATCACCATCGCGTAGATAACCGCCTTGCTTTTTCAAAACTTCCACATTGGCACTCACGCTATGCGGTGAATTAGCAAAAAACTTTTCTACGCCACCCGAGACACTTAATTGAGCAGGCGTATCTTCATTATTATTGTCTGTGCTACCCCATTCATAATCTAGGCCACCTTGCACCCGCAATAAGTGTTCACTAAAGAAAGTACCTGCACGCCCGCCAATACCATAATCATAGGCTTGTTCCACAATCGACAAGCCATCACCCGTATGGCCAAGCTCACGCTCATCCGACAGACCTTTACTAACATGACCCGACCAGAATAGATTTTCACGTTCCTGACCATAGCCAACTGTCACCTTCTTATCACTATCGGCATTCTGATCGTAAGCACCAAACACTTTATTCACATAAGCAGGATGACCTGACTCATCAAGACCAACCCAGTGGTGGTTAACTTTCAGCCCAGCGCCGGTGAGTGTTTCCTCATCATCGCTAGCACCAGGGTGAATACCTACCCAAGCTTGTGCTGAAGTCACGTTGTTTTCTGTTTCAGAAAAGACATGACTGACATCGGCGCGCCCTTTTAACTCAGTATCAAAACCTACACCGACACGGGTATTGCCACCGACAAAATTAAGATTAAGATTTTCGACCTGACTAGAGTCTTCCAAAAAACCGCTATCACTTTGCCCTAGTGCTTGTGCCTGATCGAAACTAGAGGCTTGACTGAAACCGGCAAGAATAACAGAGGATGTAAACAGGGCTGGTAACACTAAAGCCTTCAGGATACGCTCCCTTTTTTTGTTCATAAAACTGTCTCGCTATTATTATAATTTTTATACGATCCCTGAAAAATAGAACTCGTCTATGTTTAGATTGTATAATTTGTATTATTTAGGCCACAGCTTAATCCGATGAACGCCATAATTTGTCTAGAAATCACTCTTTATGGGATCAGCGGTGTGAACTCACTACCTGACGGTCACCCCAGCATCGCGTATAATGCTAACATCTACTTGTTATAAAACTGTTATTCTGGAAAATAACCGGTATAACCAAACTAGTGTGAGCAAGCAAAGGAATATATAAGATCGCCCATGATTAGACTTCTTCAATTCATTCCACTTTTCGGCATCTTGCTGTTTATTTATTGGTTTACTGTCAAAATTGGGATGTTTCCACAACATTTGAACAACGTTTGGGCGGAGCTAACTTTGCCTTCTGGTGCAACTTGGAAGCCTACTTGGGGTGATCTTTGGGTGTTAGCGGGTATTACTACCCTTTATATTGAAGTTTACAAAGCGACTCGTACTTCAGAAGTCACTATTATTGATCATTTGCTATCAACTTGCGTCTTGATAGCCTACTTAGTGATTTGGCTAATTTACCCTTGGGGAGGCAATTCCGTCTTCCTGATCCTAAGTGCAATGTCATTTCTGGATGTCATTGCAGGCTTTACCATTACTATATCAGCGGCACGCCGTGACTTGGCACTGGGAGCGGCAAAATGAGTGTAAACAGAAGCAGGTGAGCCGAATAAGCCCGCCACCGTTAATTTGAGGAGAATGGCATGCAACAACAACTTTCCAAAGGTTTAATCCTGATGGCTTTAACATCAGCAACCGCCTTCGCAACAACACAATGGCCAGACCCAAATCTTATGGGCACTGAAGAAGGCGATCATCTAATAGCTGTCAATGCAGAGGGTGGCGTAATCCCCCCACCGCCGCTACCCGATTTCAACACATTACCATCACCAAAAACACCCGTAACACCTGAAAGCTCCAACATATCACCTAACTGGGTCGTCCCTCCTGTCATGAACGGCATGGCTGACGAAATGCCAGCAGGCATGATGCTAACTCCCAGCAATCCTGATAGGTTCTGGCCTGGCGTAATGGGAATGGGCATGCCCGCCAATAGCCTAGAAATGAACACGGATAATAGCGCAACTGTTGTGCCAGAAGCGATGCAACCAGGATACATGCCTTTTTACGGTGGTATGCTCTATCCTCGCGGAGGCTTTATTCTAGCAACCCCAATGGATGGATCCTTATCAGCGGCTGGAGAGGAAACAGAAGCGCAAGAAAACGCCCAAACAGCAGGGACAGCGACCATACCCATGCCTCAAGCTTTATTCGGGCAAATGGCTGCGTCCGCTCATTCAGCCGACACGGAAGCACTAAAAAATACGATTGGCAACCTTGAACAAACTATCAACGGCTTAAAACAGCAACTGGAAGCCTCGCGCAATCAAGAAGCTACAACCGCTACAGCACCTGAGTTGGATAAGCGTTTAAATGAATTGAGCGCACAACTGCAACAAACGCAAAACCGCTGGAGTGATTTGGGGCAACAACTAGAAGGCAGCTACCAAAAACAAAATGAATTGATTGCCCAACTGGAAGCCAGCAAAGCTACACAACATCAGTTGAATAAACAGTTGGAGCAGCTCAGCTCAGCGAATGAAACGCTCAAAAGCCAAATACAAAAACTGGAAGCTACACGCACTGAGCTGACAGCACAATTGGAAGCCACGCGCACTGAGCTGACAACACAACTAGAAGCCAGTCAGACCAAACAAAGCGCCTTAAATACTCAAGTACAGGAAGGCCAAGCTATTCAAGCTTCTCTGACTGAACAATTGGTAGCTTTCAGTAATCAGCAACCACAACTAGAGCAAACCATTAATGAATTGAATAGCCAACTGCAAGAAAATGCAGACCAACTTAATACCCTGCAAAACGAGTACGCAGCAAGCCAACAACAGCGCGAGCAACTCCAAGCGCAACTCGCCAGCAGCATGGCACAACAAGCAGACTTAGCCAAACAACTGCAAACCAGTGAACAACAGCGCCAAGCGCTGCAAACTCAACTGGCTGAAAGCTTATCGGCACAAGAACAGTTGAATGCAAAATTACAGGAAAGTACAGCGCAGCACCAAAACCTGAGCACACAATTGGCACAGTTTCAGGAGAGTAGTCCACAATTAAAAAACCAAGTTTCTTCTGCGGTGCACCAACTGCAAGAAAGCCTAAATGCACGCACTGCACTGGAAAATCAGTTGCAGACTGCACAGGAAGAAATTACCAAGCTACAAAGCCAACTCAGCCATGCAGAAGCACAAAAACAACAACTGCAAACTCAACTGGCTGATGCAGAAAACCAAAAGCAAGAACTTCAGACACAACTGGAAAATGATGCCTCACAACGTAATCACTTAACTGCCGAACTCGCTCAATTTCAGGAAAAGCAGCCTGTTCTGGAAAATCAGGTTTCCGCAGCCGTTCGTCAACTGGAACAAACGCTAAATGCACGCACTGCATTGGAAGCGCAACTCCAAACAGCTAATGACGACCTCGCCCAGCTAAAAGAGCAGCTCGCTACAAAAGAAGCTCAACAAAATGAGCAGCAAGCCCAGCTAGAAAGCGCCCAAGCCCGTAACAATGAGTTACAGAAACAGCTAACAGCTACTCAGAATGAAGGTATGACACTGCAACAGCAGTTGGCTGCTGCAATGGCTAGCCAAGCAAACATTGCCAGCCAATTGGAGGCAGCCAAGGCAGCTCAATCCGAACTTCAAGCCCAATTAAGCGACACACAAGGCAAAAAACAAGCGCTAGCTAACCAGTTAGAGCAAAGCATGGCCGGTCAAACAGCCTTGGCAGAACAAATTAAAACTAACTACGAAATGTATGCTGAAATGCAGCAACAATTGGAAACCAGCAAAGTCCAACAGGCAGAGCTGGAAACCACCTTGGATGCCGCTAAACAACAGCAGACTGAGTTGGAAAATGAACTGGCTCAGCGTCAAACGCAAATTGCCGATTTGGAAGCCCAACTGGCAGAAATGAATGGTCGCCAAGCTAAGCTAGTGAGCAAATTGGAAAATACACTAGGCGAACAAACCCAGCTGCAAAACCAATTAGCTCAACTAGAAACTGATAAAGCCACACTTGACCAACAGTTAACTGAGGCCGAACAAACCAAGGCCACACTTGGCAAACAGTTAACTGAGGCTGAACAAACCAAGGCCACTTTGACTGAACAACTCCAAAGCAGTATGGCTCAGCAAGCTGACCTAGCCAGTCAACTAGCCGCTAGCAAAAATACCCAAAACGACTTGAACAGCCGCCTGCAAACTCAACTCGCTAACTTTAATCAAAGCCAAGATGAAGTGAGTAAGCTGAATAAGCAATTGGCACAATTGACGGAACAAGGTCAGCAATTACAACAGGAGCGCGAAAAACTCACAACTGCGCTGGAAGAACAGAAACGTGCTATGGAAGAAGCACTAGCAGAGCAGAAAGAGGCAACCAAAACCGCTGTCGACCTAGCTCGTAATGATAGCGATGGCGATAATGTTCACAATGACAATGACCTTTGCCCAGATACAGCGCCGGGTACTGAAGTCAATGAAGTGGGCTGTCCACAAAACGAAAACATCCAGTTAAGCGGTGTTAACTTTGAAACTGGCTCGGATCGTTTAACTGAAGACTCCTTGCCCATACTCCAGCAAGCGGCTATCACTTTGAAAAAATACCCCAAGCTAAAAATTGAGATCGGTGGCCATACTGACTCTGTAGGCAATGATGAAAACAATCAAGTATTGTCAACGGCTCGCGCTGAGTCTGTACGTCAATACTTAATTGATCAAGGTGTTACTGCCACTTTGACAGCAACGGGTTATGGTGAAACACAGCCTGTAGCCAGTAACGAAACATCGAAAGGTCGTGCACAGAACCGCCGTGTTGAACTGAAAATTCTGGAGTAAACCTTGGAAGCAGCCTACCAGCAACGCGCAAAAAAACGTTTTGGTCAACATTTCCTGCATGACAAAGGCGTAATTGAGCGCATGCTGCGTATGCTGAACCCACAAAGTAGCGACCGAGTCGTGGAAATAGGTCCAGGCTCGGGCGCACTGACTTTCCCCCTATTAGAGCGTTTGCCTCAGTTAGATATTATTGAAATAGACCGTGATGTGATCGCTTGGTGGCAGAACCAAGCACAAGCAGACAAACTCAGAATGCATGCCCAAGATGCCTTAAGCATTAATCTGGCACAGTTACGTGGCAATAGTCCCAGTTTACGCATCGTTGGTAATTTACCTTACAATATTTCTACGCCCTTATTATTTCACTTATTAGCACAGGTCGAACACTTGCAGGATATGCTGTTCATGCTGCAAAAGGACGTAGTTGACCGCATAACTGCCACAGCGGATAACAAGGATTACGGTCGCTTGTCAGTCATGTTGCAATACTTTTGTGAAACAACGTATGTCATGAAAGTAGGACCAGGTGCATTCCAACCCTCACCTAAAGTCGATTCTGCAGTAGTCTATTTGCGTCCTTGGCAAACAGCACCTCATCCGGCTGCACACAATCTGTCGGACTTTTCCAAACTAGTCGCTCAAGCTTTTTCCCAACGGCGAAAAACCCTACGCAATACGCTCAAGGGGTTACTTCATGCCGAACACATTGAGCAAAGCGGCATTAATCCAAGCCAGCGCGCTGAAACCTTGTCAGTCAGCGATTTTGTCAACCTAGCCAACCTGTGGACTGAGCTTCAGTGCGCAACTACCCAAGCGTAATTCAAACTTACGGACTTTTTCTTGTTGTTTGACTGAGCACATGCAAGCTATTCCGCTATCGCTGTATATCCATCTACCTTGGTGCATTCGTAAATGCCCTTATTGCGATTTCAACTCGCATAATCAACCCGAACAACTTCCCGAAGGGGACTATATTGATGCCTTACTGAGTGATTTAAGCAGTGAACTACCTTTTATTTGGGGGCGCAGACTCACCTCCATTTTCATAGGTGGTGGCACACCAAGCTTGTTTTCAGCACAGCGTATTGACCAATTACTCAGCGGCATTAATGCTGTGCTACCTTTCCGCCCTAATTTAGAAATCACTTTAGAAGCCAATCCGGGCACTTTTGAACAAGAACGTTTTAAAAATTACCGTCAAGCCGGTATTAACCGCCTGTCCATTGGCATACAAAGCTTTAACCCACATCATTTATCTATTTTAGGTCGGATACATGACCGACAAGAAGCTTTGCGGGCTGCTGATATTGCTCGACAAGCTGGTTTTGATAATGTCAATCTGGATTTAATGTTTGGCTTACCGCAACAAACTGAAACGCAAGCCATGCAGGATTTGCAAACAGCGGTTGCCATTGCACCGACCCACCTGTCTTGGTATCAACTGACCCTAGAGCCTAATACTTACTTTTATAAACATCCTCCAACCTTACCGGAGGAGGATGATATAGCGCAGATGCAACTCACCGGACAAGCTTATTTAAGCGCTCACCGCTATACTCAGTATGAAGTTTCGGCTTATGCAAAGCCGAACTTTGAGTGCAGACATAATCGTAATTACTGGGAATTTGGTGATTACATAGCTATCGGTGCTGGGGCACATGGCAAATTTACAGATGCCGCCACGGGCGCGATCACACGCTACCAGAAATACCGCCAACCCAAAGAATACCTGCAACAAGCCAAACAAGGTCAAGCACGCAGCAGCGTACAAATACTAAACACAAATGATATTATCTTTGAATTTATGCTGAATGCTTTACGCTTACGCCAAGGGTTTACAACTAGCTTGTTTAGCGCACGGACGGGCTTGCCCCAAGACAAACTTGAACCCGCCTTGAGTCAAGCGATTGCACAAGGTTGGTTACAAACCATCGGGGAAACCATTCGCCCAACCGAACAGGCTTGGCTGTTTTTAAATGAAATTATCACTCTATTTTTGAAGGATTAAATATGTCACAAGCTATTGTTGATCACAAAATTACCTGCCCTTACTGCTACTCAGCCTATGAAACAAGCATTGATATTACGGCAGGTAGCCAGACTTACTTTGAAGACTGTCAGGTCTGCTGCAATCCAATAGAATTATTTATTCAAATTAATGAGGATGGCGAAATAATGACCGTGGACATTCAGCCGGGGAATGGCTGAGCAACAAGTTGCTTTCGCTACGATGCACAATTTAACCGAAGACCCATGCTTAACGCTAACTGACCAAAAGTTCGGGTCTTTCGCGCGTTAATTTAGCGAGACTATGGCTATAAGTGATAGTATCGGCGATGAGAAAGTTCATAATATTACTCTAAAATTTATAGTGAATTTGATAAACCTGCTGCTATCCATTGAGGTTCCTCTGGTAAAAGATTGCTTGAGCATTTTTTGATTAGATAGTGGTTTATAGAATTTTCAGCCTGAATAAATAAGGATTTATTTAGCTCACGACTATTTTCTTGGTTAAAATCTTTTTGGTCTTGTGATTTAATAAGCCATTTCTTTAAAAATTCACTGTTAAAAGCAGATTGATTTTCATCATTTTCTATAAAAACCAACTCCTGTCTAATACGATTGCCACGTAAATTTTGCCAACGCAGAATAGCGGCAAAAAATGCTTTATTAGATAGATAGTCTAATTTTGAGCAACTTCCTTTAAAACTATAATCCAAGGTAGAATCCAGAAAATACTTGAAAAGCCAATTCTCTGGACTCATATAGAGCAGGTCTCGACGTCTTTCTAAATAAAACCTATCAAAAGTGATATCCCATCGACTTTTCTTAATGCCTAAGTTACTAATTATATTTTCAGGTAGCCTCAGTGACCAAACCATATTATGGTGTCTTTTATCTAAAATATCGATATTACTTAATTGACAAAATCCTTCTACGAAGGATTGCAAATGTATTTTTTCAATTCTAAACTCATTTTGCAATTCTTTATTATCAAAGCTAGCCGCATATTGAAAAAGATCCTTTTGTTTTAGAGCAGCTTCTTTAGCACGATTGAGTGCTTCATTAATACGTTCACTTGTGCGCTCTATATCATTAATAGCAGCTTTTATCAATATGTCCTCTAGATCTACTAGACCTGCCACAATACCTAAAATATCATCACTAAAAGCCTCATTAAATTCAGTTGAATTAACAGTTGATAAATCAGTAACTATTTGATTAAGACGTTTATACAAAATATCTACAATTTTATCATCAGCAGAATCCATTTGATGAATATTGAAGACCACTACATTTTTACTCTGACCATATCGATAAAGCCTTCCAATTCTTTGAACTATACGCATTGGATTCCAAGGCAAATCATAGTTAATCATTATGTGACAATTATCTTGCAAGTTAATTCCCTCTCCGCCTGCCTCAGTAGAAATTAAAAACTGGGCGCCTTCTGAGTTTCTAAAACTGTCAATAGATTTTCTGCGATCCTCTAGCGACATGCTGCCATTAATCATTACTGTGCTATGAGAACCAAAAGCTAATTTTAAATGCTTTTCAACCCAATTTTGAGTGGCTCTGTACTCAGAAAATATCAATACTTTTTCTTTATTATTTTTTCTAATTATCTTTTGGATAATATCCTCTACTAAAACTCTTATTTTTATATCATCTTTTCTAATCTGTTCAGCTTTCTCTATCAGATTTTCAAGAAAACTTACTTCATTTATAAAAAAAGGTAAACGCTCTTGATCAATCTGAAACTCTTCAAACTCGCCTTGATATCGTTCATCTTTAATACTATTAACTGTCTCTTTAGTTTGACCATTAAGTCTTGCTAAGCGCCTGCATAAAGCTTGATAAATCGCTTCTATGCTGGAGGAAGCTAACTTTCGATATACAGTCATAACAAAACCAATAGCTTTTCCTTTATTTGAAGTAGCTTCTAACTCAGCATTATAGCCAAGGCGTAGATATTCCTTAAGCTCTATATCAAACGCCTGCATTGGTTCAGAAACTGGCAAGGTAATTTGGGAAACTGTTTTACCATGAAAAATAAAATTACCTTCAATATCAGTTACATCAGCTTTATAGTTACGAAACATCATATCGCTGAGGATTTCTGGATTTAGGGATAAAGTAAGTAATTCTTTTCTTCTTTCAGGTCTTAATAATTCTAATAAACCAACAAAGCTATCTTCTCTGCCTTGATGCGGTGTAGCTGAAAGCAAAACTATATTAGTGGTCTTTTGTCTTAACAACTCCAACATTTCATAACGCTGGCTGGTTTCATAGGTTTTTCCATATTGTTTACGGCTAAACCTGTGAGCTTCATCAACAATAATAATATCCCAACCTTCAGCTTTTAATAAAGAATCTAAATGATTATCCAGCTTTATCCTATCCATCGAAGCAATAACATAATCATTTTTTTTCCAATCACGTACTTCATGAATATTAAAATCATCTCCATATATACTAAAATCTTCAATACTGAACTTAGCATACATTTCCTCTTTCCACTGCTGTGTTATTCCTGAAGGCGTAATTAACAATACACGTTTCACTTCTTTTCTTTGCCTTAATGCATGCAATAGCAAACCCGTTTCTATAGTTTTACCTAGACCTACATCGTCAGCAATCAGCCAATTATAATTGCCTGAAGCCAAAATATGGTGGACTAAGTGTATTTGATGAGGAAGTGGATCTATATCAAGCTCGGCCAAAGCGCCGGTATTTTCATTCCAAACTTTAATAGCCCAAGCTAATACTCTAAGTCTCAACCGCTCTGCCCCCTGATTTTTATCATAGTCACCCAGCAAAAATTGATGTTTAACACTTCGCATAAATTGTAAGCTTTGCCAAGGCAACCATAAAAGATGATGTGACTCAGGAAACTCAACTAGCAGAAGCTCTATATTGACCATTTTTCGATATTGTCTAACAATGCCATAACCTAAGCTATTTAAGTAGCTTTTATCAGGAACATGCCTTACCTCTGCTTTAATATCAAAGCCACAAGCTAAATCTTTTATATTTTCCCATTGTTCTACTCTTTCTTTTGTTAACCACTGCACTTTGACTTTTTCTGAATTTTCTACAGAGTGTTTTATTACAATACCTCTACTATTTCGATCCTGACCTAACTTTATGACCATAGACTTAATAACTGGTCTTAATATAAACAATTTATATCTCTCCTTCATTATTTAGCTATTACTTCGGCATAATCTTCTGTAGTTAAGCAATCTTTGCCAGCAGGCCACAGTTGATCAGCAACCTTCGGTTCTTGAGTTGGCACTAAACCATACTCTATCAGTTCTTAATAAAGATTTAAATTTCGACCATGATCTTCAAAAGTGTTATTATCATTTATAAAGAAAAAAGGCATGGCTTTTCCGTTATTCTTAGTTGCTAACTGTTCTAGATAATCAATAGCGTTAGCTAGATACCCAATGAAATTAGGAAAAGCCATCAAAAGTCTTTCGTTAAAACACCAGTCATCGAAGCTGTTTTCAATAAAAAAAACAGTTTCTTCATAGTTATCTGTACCCAGTGCTCTTAATAACAAAAGCCCCATATTCCAAGGAATATTAGGCCATCCTTGCTTATAATTAGCACCGCGCATAACTCTAGTATATTGACTGTCTTGCCAGTATTCTCTTAGTTTAAACAAAGCCTCCAATTCTGATAAAGTAATTTCATGCTTTTCTATTAAATTTCTTATAGCATTTTGTGTTTTAATGTGACAGTTATGCTTAACTAATATGCTTTTAATTAAAAAAAGAAAACACCTATCAATATCAGCATCGACTATTATAATAGTTGCAATCTGGGTGGCTCTTTCTTCTATACTTAGTCGAGATAAAATATTTTTTTGAAGATTTGTGTCAATTAAACTTACATTTCCCCAATCATCTTCATCATCAATATATTGATAAATTTGCTCATAGAGATCATCAGCAAAGTGCGAGTCATCTTTATCTAGCTCTAAATCTTCTTCAGCAAAGTGTGAGTCATCTTTATCTAGCTCTAAATCTTCTAAGGAAAAAATATCATCACTTTTCTCATCAAAATCACCATCATCAATAATATCGGATAAACTATCTTCTTGATCTATAGGAAATATATCATTCTCAATGACGTGGAAATCTTGTTTTGGCATCAAAGCAGAATCAAATTCTAATAATTCTGCTTTTTCGATAAATTTCTTATCACTGGATTTTTCAAGATTTAGTGCCGCATTAAATATATCAACATTGAATTTTAATTGATTTTCTTGAGTAACAATAGGCAAAACAGGATCAATAGGGTTGTGCTTAGGTAGTGGTAACTCGCTTTGCCCGACAACGCTTGGTTCTAATTTAAATTGTAAGGTTTTGCGGTAGATGACTTTTAAACCCTCATAATTAGCTTTCTGTTCAAGACGTTTCTCTTCAAGTTTTTTCTTGGCTGAAAGATCAAGAGTAAGTGTCGGTTTTTTTCGATAAGATTTCGAAGGAAGGGATGGTGAAAATTCTAAGCTTTTTATAGGGTAAAGATTTTTCTCTTTTTCAGAGATTTCTTCAAAAAACTCAATCTCACTGGATAAATCCCACTGATCTATAAACTGTTGTTCATCCTGCAACAGCTTTAGATCCTCCTGTAGATTTACAGGAAGTGAAATGTCATTATCATCCACAAAAGCTTTTTTGGCCTCCTCACGATTTTTTAGTTTTATTATTTTGAAAAGGCTGCGCTTCAAAAACTTGAGCACCATTGCCTACTGTGACTCCTCTACTTGTCGCGTCCCGTGTGACTATACCCCACCAAGAAGCTACCCCTTATCTAAAGCACGGGCAATTCTTAAGATGATATTATCCACCCCTAGTTATCAGGTCAAATACTGATGAAACGACATCCCGAAGCCCGCACCACCTAGAAGCTATGCGCTGAAATCTAGGCCTCTGAAGACATGAAGCAGGAAGCCTTAGCCGAGAAGTACAATGTGAGCTGACCATCCGCAAACGACAGAAGTAGACGACTACCAAACACCCATTCAGGCACTCAAGAAATGGCAGGATAAAAAACCAGATTTATGTCTATAATCTGGCAGGACTTGATAGGCCTAGGATAAAGGTCTTCGGCTTTACCCTCGCCCCCATCACAAGAGCGAGAGTATTGCGATCATTTGAACTATTGCGGCCAGCGGCTTGCCTGAAAATTACCGGCGTGGAAGTAGTAAAGATAGTTACCAATCATAATGCTGCGATCATTTTCACTCCAATACCATTGAGGTGAATGACTTGGTTTATAGATACCCTTAGCCGTTAATTGACGCTGTTGCAGATTAATCTCAAAACGTCCCAAACCACTACCGCTTTGATCTGCATTGAGACCATTAATCGACATAGGCAAGGCTACTCGAGTAATGCCATTCGGCAAAGCTAAAGACGTGAAGGCGTGATGGTTACGTGAAGCAGGCGTATCCGAACCACTAATACCTAATACTATTTTATTAATCTCTTTGGGCTGATGCGGATTGCGAATATCAAATAAAGATAGCTTCACGCCTTGCGTACGTCCATTCCGATCCGCCTCTTTACCCACACCTAGTAATAAGGTCTGATTCAGCGGATGCAAATAATCCGAAAAGCCCGGGATAACGAGTTCGCCCGTCAAACGCAAACGACGCGGATTGCGTAAGTCAACGATATATAAGGGGTCAGTGCGGCGGAAAGTGACAAAGTAGGCGAAATCATTAAATAGCCGTGCACCATATAATTGCTCACCCAACTTACCTAAAGCTTTGGGCTGTGCCTTATTAGGTAAACGATCCAACATCACCAAGCGTCCGCTTTGTTCAGCCAGCGTGGTCAATATCACTGGAGAGTGTTGCGCCGGATCAGGGTAGTGCGCGGGATTTCTGCGAGCTTGTGCAGCCATAGGATTACTGCTTACCACGCGCAGATTACCTTGTTTATCTTCATCCATTTGGAAAGTAGACAATGCATTCCAACTTAACTGACCCATGATTGCGCCACTACCACGGTAATCTAAACCATTACCACGAAAAGCCAGCTTATGAATCACAGTACGAGCAGTGTTATTGTTCCAACTTGGTTCACTTAAATACAAGGCTTTGTGGGAAGCATATAAACTAGAGATATTACTCAAACTAGCCCAAGCATCAAACTGAAATGAGTTTGTCGCTAAATTCACTGCCAAGACAATCGTCAAACCAGCACCTCGATTATCCCACGCGTATCCTTTTGGTAAATAAATATCACCATCGCCCAATAAGACTTTTTTACCCCCCTGCCCACTCACTATATAAGCAGGTAAATGGTCTTGAATTTTCCATTGATCAATACTCGCTCGCAAAGCACGTTTTTCAGTTGCTTCCCGATCTGCACTCAATGGCTTAGTCGCAGTGATATATTTAACTTGGGCTGGAAACATTAACTGGTAATAATCCAGCACCACATACAAACGGTTGCCAATACGGCGCGAATCTTTTAAAGAAGCATCAGTCAGACGTACTTGGCGGGCAATGCGAGGTCTGGACTTATTACTAATATCAATCCAAACGATCTGAGTTTCCCTTTTCCCAGCAACATCACCCACGCCCAAGGCTAGCAAATAACGCGAACCTAGCAATAAATACAAACCATTAATCCGCAGGTTACGTCCAAAACCAATGACCCCAACTTGCTTTGTTGGATTACCTGAGGCTTGGGTATCAATAATACGAATACCACTTTCATTAGCACCGTATAAATAACGACCATCTGTTTTAACCCAATCCGCCTCATCCACACCCTTTGTACGTACATTAGTTGCCGAAGCGCCGCCACTTGACGGCGATGCAGTCGGTGCGCGGCGAACAGCCCGAGGGCGTGGTCTCATATACTTAACATGAGCTTGATCAAGTGATGCAGGGGGGTTGACAATAACCGAGACATTTTCCTTAAAAACTGTGCGCACCATTTGATTAAATTGTTCCAGCGTTACCGGCTGAAGCGACACATCCTCATCTGTATTTTGCGCACTGACCACAGCGGGTAAAAATACCCAGCAAAAACAAAAAACTTTTATCCAGTTGATTAACAGCCTCATACCTTTTACTCCTGTTTGTTGTGCGTTCGGATACCTGTGATACCCGTTTTGACTCAAACTTAGGGAAATGTTTCCTCAACTTCCTCATTTATCTTTCACACCTATCTGGATCTGGTCTAGCACAAACAAGCTCAAGCTCCTTTATTCAGCCTTATTCAGAGGCCGACAAATTAAAATCCATTAACAAAGAGCGACTTAAACAATAGGCAGTAAACAACATCAAAAAAGCTGACCACATGACATCTGACAAAAAATGCCCTCCAGCAGCCATGCGCGTAAAACCAATCAGACAACCGAATAGCACACTAACCCACACAAGGCGGCGTGCCCACAGCGGATGAGACCGACGCCAAATAAAATACAAAGCAATAAACCCAAAGCCTATTGAACTATGGCCGCTAGGGAAAGAACGTCCATCGCTGTGAGCGACATACTGAACCGGGGGAACATAACGCTCAGTGCCCCCCAACTCTTCGATTTGCACAGGACGTGGTCGCCCCCAGTGCCCTTTAAAAACAGCATTCACCAACACACCTGATCCCAACACAAATACCAGCAAGAAATAAAGCACTTGCTGCCGCAAACGCTGCTGATCATTTCGCCAAAGTGTCCAGCCTATAACACCCAAACTCCCCAGCAAGATCAGGCTAGAAATCAGCGGTATAGACGCATAAAACAAATAATACAGCATTGGATAACAATCCAATAACCAGCCTTGCGGACTACAAGCGGGATGGTAAAACCAAGCAGCAATACGCATATCCCAGTCCGTCAACCAAAATACAGCGGTCCATATACCAGCGTAATAAACCCAACGCCAAAACAAGGGTAGCCAATACTTTTTTTGCATGCTCATAAAAACTATAAGCCTTTGAAAGCTCGCAAGTAATACACCTTATAATCCAAGGAAAAATCCCTGTGAACCGGTACATGCAATACACCTGCCTGACTCACTTGAGTGAAATAAGCAGCGATATTTTTAGGCAATTCACCATCAGTGACATACAAAAAGCTTTGCCCTGTTTTACCCGACAAACTCGTCACCAAATCATAATGGTGACGTAACAACCCATGAGGATTCCAGCTCACAATCTTTAAACCCCAAGGGCGAGCATAATAGCTCAACTCACTTAAAATGCCGCGCTCTTCTGCCAGCGGTAAAGCATCAGGATAAGCCTGTTGAATACGCAAATATTGCGCCCCTAATTTGTCCCAAGCACGCATACGCTTATAAGGATCAGTGCGCGCAGTTAGTTCAATACCACTGACACGCCACAAACTATCAAAGTGGTAAATCCCCCCAAATAGTAAGACATTCACCAACACACCGCTCACCCAATACTTTCTAAACCGCTTTTGTACTAAGCAAGCAGCCAGCCAAATTGAGCCTGCAACATAAGTCGGTGCAGCCCAATTAGCATTCGCCTGTCCTAACAAGGCTTGCACGCAAATAATCACTAAAAAAACTAAAGTAAAACTCAATAATAGGCGTTGATGTGGTAGCGCTTCACCAGACTTGGAACTTATCTTAAGCGCTATAGACCACAATAATAACGGAAAAAACAACAGTCCAAAAACAAGCATTTGCCCCAATAAGAACTCCCCCAGTGAACCCCAATGCAAACCAGCCTGTTCCAGATGAGAAATTTCGGCTGTGTGTTGAAAAGTAGGAAAATGATGCTGCCCATTCCAGAATAGATTTGGTGCAAACATTAAAGCCGCCACGCCTACAGCAGCCCATGCACGCCCATTTAATAAGACACGCCACTGGCCATCCCATAAAAGATAGACTAATGCGGATACAAAAAAGATACCCATCGTGTATTTGCTCATCATGCCTAAACCCAAGGCCAAACCGAGCAATAGCCAATCGCGCCAAGCATTACTCGCCAAAGCTCTGACAAAAGCATATAAAGCCAGTGTCCAGCAGAAGAATAAAGCTACGTCCGTAGAAATTAATATGGATGACAAGCCCACCGCAGGTAAGGTGATGAAGATAACACTAGCCACCCAAGCAATAGGGGTATTAAACAAACGCCTTGCCAGTAAAAATAAAATCAAGGTAGACAAAGGATAAGCCACTACACTGGCCAATCGTATACAAGGCTCACCGTCACCGCACACTACCGTAGTGGCGGCAATCAAAGCGGCAATAACCGGAGGTTTAGAATAATAGCCCCAACTGAGCTGTTGTGCCCAATACCAATACTGAGCTTCATCCACATAGAGCGGCATATCATTATAAAAGACAAGCCAAGCTCGCCAAAGCGTTAGCCCGGCAAGCAACAACCCTAAATAAAAGACAGACTGCCAATGATTCGTCCTGTTCAAAACATTACTCTTCCATCAGGCCAAAAATGATGGCTCGCTATCGCCACCGCAACGGTGCTATAGGCAGCCAAACAGACTAAAACAGACAACTAATAACGGCCTTGCATCAAAATATCAATCAAAGCATCCTGCATAGAACCTATGTCCTCCCGATTGATATAAATACCGTCATTGACCAAACGACACAAACCATGCAAAGCCGCCCAACTGACTTGCGCCACACGCACAGCCGGCAATGAATTTGGAAAGATATGAATGGACTGTAAGCGCTCTACCTCTGACAACCAGGTTTTAAAACTACGCTTGGCGACTAAATCCAAACTAGACGTTACTGTACCTAAGCGCCAGATTTCCCGCCCATACATAAGATCGTATTGCTCGCGGTGGCTAGTGGCAAAATCGACGTAATGGTGAATAAAGCGTGCCAAACGTTCACGTCCGCTTGAATCGCCCAAATCAGCAAAAATTTTATCCTGCTTAAAAAAACCAGCTTCAGCAATAGCGGATAATAATTCGCGCTTATCACGAAAGTGGTGATAAGGTGCTGAGCGCGATACACCCACTTTTTCTGCTAGTTTACGCATCGACAAAGCCTCCACCCCTGCTTGCTGAATCAGCTTAAGCGCCGCTTCTATCAAAGTATCGCGTAAATCGCCGTGGTGATAACTGGTTTTCACTTCATTCATTCCCACAACGCTAGCAATATGTCTTGACAGCGTCAAGATTACTTCTTATCTTGACGCTGTTCAGATGAAACTGGAGGCATCTGCATGAACGTTTCCACCCTAAAGCTAGCTATCCAAGAGCATATTGCACACCTGCAATTTAAACGTCCGGCTGCTTATAACACCTTAAATAAAGCCTTTTGGCAGGAATTTCCTCAAGCCATTCAAAGCATCCATCAGGCAGAGGATGTACGGGTTTTAGTGATTTCTTCCACAGGTAAGCATTTTAGTGCAGGCTTAGACCTCGACTTTTTTACACAACCTGACCCACGTTTATTTAGTGGCGAAGGCAGTCGGCGTGCTGAGTTTGTTTATCGACTGGTATTAGAATTACAAGCATGCTTTAATCAATTAGAACAGTTACGCATACCCGTTTTAGCCGCTATCCAAGGCGCTTGTATTGGCGGTGCTTTGGATTTGATTTGTGCCTGCGACTGCCGCTACGCTAGCGAAGAGGCTTTTTTCTGTGTTAAAGAAACGCAGATGGGTATGGTTGCAGATTTGGGCACCTTACAACGCTTACCGCGCTTAATCTCTCCCGGTCTAGCCCGTGAGCTGGTTTACACTTCTCGTAATATGCCAGCCAGCGAAGCCAAAGCAGCCGGTCTAGTCAATCAGCTTTTCCCAGATACAAACAGCTTGCTTGAAGGCGTCATGGACATCGCCAAACAAATTGCAACCCAATCGCCGGTCGCGGTCATGGGTAGCAAAAATATTCTGAATCATGCCAGAGACCACAGCATAACAGACAGCCTGACGTATACCGCTGCTTGGCAAGCAGGCATGTTGCAGCCCGCTGATCTAATGGAAAGCATGGCAGCCAAAACACAAAAACGTGGCCCTGCCTATAAACCACTACATCCCGCAACGGCCAGTTGGACGCATAAGCCTTAAATAAAAGTATGATCGACTTACCTGTTTATTTAAATGCCTTTACCGCCTTGCTGGTTATTGTCGACCCTATTGGCACAGCCTTGATATTCAATACCTTAGTGCCGCCTGATGATACTCGTCACCGTTTTACGATGGCGCTCAAAGGTGTGCTGATCAGTTGTGTACTATTGATTGTCTTTGGTTTATACGGTCAGCCTTTACTGCATCGACTAGGCATTAATATCAATGCTTTACGTATAGCCGGTGGCTTACTGCTGTTTTATACATCTTTCAAGATGATTACCGGCAATATCCGATATCACCAAACTACGCAAAAAGAAGATATTGCCGTATTTCCTTTATCCATACCCTTACTAGCAGGGCCTGGATCACTCACCCTCAGCATGCTGTTGTTTTCAGCCCAAAGCCAGCACACGGGACAACTCGCTGTCGCTATTGCCATCATGAGTTTATTAACTTTGACCTTTATCTGCTTATTGGCTTCGCAATACATAAAAACTTTGATTGGCCGTACCGGCGATGAAATTTTGCGACACTTTCTCGGTGTTATTTTGGCCGCTTTAGCTGTTCAATTTGTATACGATGGTATTATTAATTTAGGCTCTATCAACCCAAGTAGCCCAAGTGCTTAAATCTGCCGCCAGAGGAATTTTATGAGTCAATCTACACAAAGTCCTTACCCTCACCTGCTCCAGCCATTGGACTTGGGGTTTACTACTTTAAAAAATCGCGTATTAATGGGCTCCATGCACTTAGGACTGGAAGAATTGCCGCAGGGTTTTGAGCGCATGGCAGCTTTTTATGCCGAACGTGCTAAAGCAGGTGTTGCACTCATCGTAACAGGTGGCATAGGCCCCAATAAAGTGGGGGCTGTACACGCACATGCGGCAACACTAGACGATGCCAGCCAAGTTCCGCAACACCAACACTTGACCCAAGCCGTGCATGCAGCAGGCGGTAAAATCTGTATGCAAATCCTGCACACCGGACGCTATGCCTATAATCCCCGATTAATCGCGCCCTCAGCCATTCAAGCTCCGATTAATCCATTCATGCCCCATGCAGTCAGTGCGGAAGAAATCGAAACACAAATTCAAGACTTCGTAAACTGCGCCGCGCTAGCACAAGCAGCAGGCTATGATGGTGTAGAAATAATGTCCTCGGAAGGCTATTTTTTAAATCAATTTATCGCTCAGCGCACCAATCAGCGTGAGGATGAATGGGGTGGGCCTTATGAACAACGTATTCGCTTACCCTTGGAAATTCTCCGGCGTGTCCGCGCCAAGGTGGGCAAAGAGTTTATTATTATTTTTCGCCTGTCTATGCTGGATCTCGTTGAGCAAGGCAGTACCTATGAAGAAATCGTACAACTCGGTCAAGCGGTTGCCCAAGCAGGTGCTAGCTTAATCAATACGGGCATAGGTTGGCATGAAGCCCGTGTACCAACCATTGCGACCAAAGTACCACGTGCAGCCTTTACTTGGACAACAGCCAAGATTAAAGCTGCCTTAAGTGCCTGCGCTATTCCACTTGTTACCTCCAATCGCATTAATACGCCCGAAGTGGCTGAAGCTGTGCTAGCGCGTGGTGATGCTGATATGGTATCGATGGCGCGTCCTTTCTTGGCTGATCCCGAATTTGTGCAAAAAGCGGCACAAAATCGAGCAGATGAAATCAATACCTGTATCGCTTGTAACCAAGCCTGCTTGGATCATATTTTTGCAGGCAAACTGACAAGTTGCCTAGTCAATCCGCGTGCCTGTTATGAAACTGAACTCACTATTACGCCCACTCAGCAGCCTAAGAAACTAGCTGTTATTGGCGCAGGTCCTGCGGGTCTGGCTTTTGCGGTGACTGCTGCTCAACGGGGTCATCAAGTCAGTTTGTATGATGCAGCCGCTGAAATTGGCGGACAGTTCAACCTTGCCAAACGTATTCCGGGCAAACAAGAATTTTATGAAACCTTACGCTATTTTGCTAAGCAACTGGAGTTACGCGGTATAGAACTGCATCTCAATACAGTACTGGATGCAGACGCTATTAATGCCCTGCCTGTCGATGAAGTCATTTTAGCAACGGGTATTACACCGCGTGTACCTGATATTCCGGGCATTCAGCACCCTAAAGTGAAAAGCTATATTGAAGTGATTCGTGGTGCTGCAATAGGCGAAAAGGTCGCTATTATGGGTGCAGGCGGCATCGGCTTCGATGTTGCAGAATTTTTAAGCCACAGTCAGGATGAAAGTAGTACCAATATTCCGGCATTCATGGAAAAGTGGGGCATAGACATGAGCTTGCAATCACCTGGTGGCCTGCTTAGCCATCCTACTCCAACGGAAGCTGCCCAGCGTCAGATTTACCTATTACAACGTAAAAAATCCAAAGTAGGCAAAAACTTGGGCAAAACCACTGGCTGGATACATCGCCGCGATTTACAACGCAAAGGTGTGCAAATGCTGGCAGGCTGTGAATACCATCGCATTGATGATGCAGGCTTACACCTGAGTATTGCGGGCGAGCCAAATGTTTTAGCTGTTGACCATATCATTATCTGTGCAGGGCAAGAGCCACGCAGAGAGCTACTAGCAGGCTTACACAAACCTTATCACCTGATTGGTGGTGCTGATGTTGCTGCTGAGCTTGATGCAAAACGTGCAATTGATCAAGGCACTCGATTTGCAGCCAGTATTTAAGTGTAGATAAACAGAAACCACCACGCAGCCGTTTTAAGCTGCATTACTTATTACAAAAACGAGGAGATGATTATGCCCGACTATAAAGCCCCTTTACGTGATATGCGCTTCGTGTTGCATGAAGTTTTGCAGCTAGGCGAGCATTACCAGTCTCTGCCCGGCATGGATGAAGTCACACCGGATATGGTCGATGCTATTCTGGAAGAAAGCGCCAAATTTGCTGAACGTGTCCTGTCCCCTCTAGCGCTTGTTGGTGATGCTGAAGCTTGCCAATTTAATGAGGGCAATGTCACCACACCCACAGGTTTCAAGGAAGCTTACGCTCAGTATGTTGAAAGTGGTTGGCCTGCACTGTCACACCACCCTGAATATGGTGGTCAAGGCCTACCGGAGTCGCTAGGCATTGTTATGAATGAAATAATAGGCACAGCTAACTGGTCTTGGAGCATGTATCCAGGTTTAAGTCATGGTGCCATGAGTACCTTGGAGGCTCACGGTACAGAAGAACAAAAACAAACCTATCTGACTCGTTTAATCAGTGGTGAATGGACCGGCACTATGTGTCTGACCGAGCCACAATGCGGCACGGATCTCGGCCTGCTACGCACCAAGGCTGATCCACAGGATGATGGTTCTTATAAAATCACTGGCACCAAAATTTTTATTTCTGCGGGTGAGCATGATCTGACCGAAAATATCGTGCACATTGTATTGGCACGCTTACCTGATGCACCAGCAGGTACTAAAGGTATTTCGCTGTTTATTGTTCCCAAATTTTTACCTAATGCAGATGGTGACAAAGGTGAGCGTAATGCTGTGCAATGTGGTTCTATTGAACACAAAATGGGTATACATGGCAATGCCACTTGTGTACTCAATTTTGATGGCGCTACGGGCTTTTTACTTGGCCCACCCAATAAAGGCTTGCACTGCATGTTTACCTTTATGAATGTGGCGCGCCTTGGCACAGCGATTCAGGGCTTAGCTCATGCTGAGTGGGGCTTTCAGAACTCACTGACTTATGCCAAAGAACGTTTACAAATGCGTGCGCTCAATGGTCCAGCCTATCCAGACAAACCGGCTGATCCCATTATTGTTCACCCTGAAGTGCGCAAGATGCTACTCACCCAAAAAGCTTTTGCTGAAGGTGGTCGGGCATTGATCTATTTTGCAGCCCAACAGGTCGACAAAGTGAGCCATGCGGCCAATGATGAAGCGCGTGAATATGCCGATCATTTACTCGCTTTTCTGACGCCTATTGCCAAAGCCTTTTTGACAGAAGTGGGTTTTGAATCCGCCAATCATGGCTTACAAGTCTACGGTGGTCATGGTTATATCCGTGAGTGGGGCATGGAGCAAAACGTACGCGACAGCCGTATATCCATGCTGTACGAAGGCACAACACAAATACAAGCATTGGACTTATTAGGGCGAAAAATACTCATGACCCAAGGCAAATCCTTGCGCCGCTTTACCAAAATAATTCATTTATTCTGTAAAGAACAAGCCAGTAATAAAGCGCTACAAACATTCATCAAACCCCTCAGCGAACTCAATAAAGAATGGGGCGAAATAACTATGCAGATTGGCATGAAAGCCATAAAAAACCGCGATGAAGTAGGTGCAGCTTCTGTCGATTACCTGATGTACTCCGGCTATGTCACCTTGGCCTACCTCTGGGCGCGCATGGCCTTAGTCGCACAGCAAAAGTTAGCTCAAGGTACAGATGATGATGCTTTCTACCAAGCCAAACTGAGCACAGCACGCTTTTACTTCAGCCGCATTCTGCCACGCACCCGTGGTCTGGTTGCCAGCATTGCAGCGGGTGCAAAGCCTTTGATGGAATTGGAAGCAGAGCATTTTAGCTTTTAATCAGATAAGCTTTTAATAAATGAGCCGTATCAAAATTAATACTCAATGAGGAGACTAGACATGAGTGATGTACAAACCTTGCTGGAAGAGATGAAACAACGTTTTAATGCTGATGCAGCAGGTAGTATGGATGAAGTATTCCAATATGATATTGAAGGTGCGGGTAGCTGGCAGGTGCGTGTTACCAATCAAACCTGTACCTTAACTGAGGGTACGCCGGACGATGCCTCCGTCACGCTAAAGGCGGATAAAGATACTTTGGAAAAAGTACTTAAAGGTGAAGAAGACGGCATGCAGGCTTTTATGAGCGGTAAAATCCAGGGTGATGGTGATCTCATGCTCGCCATGCGCCTGAATGACCTGTTTCCGCCGGCTGCATGAGCGCAGTAAACCTTTTACTCACCCGAAACTGACAACGGAGTAAGCGATCATGTTGATGCAAGGTCAATCCATCCGTGTCCAAACTATTGAAGAGGGTATTGTTGAGCTTGTTTTTGATTTGCAAAACGAAGCCATCAATAAACTCAATAGGGCGACACTTGAAGAACTGCGCGCAGCAGTTGACACCATTAAGGCCCAAGAACATCTCAAGGGTCTACTGATCACCAGTGCTAAAGATGTGTTTATCGTTGGCGCTGATATTACTGAATTTACCCAAATGTTCTCCACCGATACGGCCACTATTGAAGCGTATCTGGCGAAAATCAATACTATCTACAACGATATTGAAGAGCTACCTTGCCCTACCGTCGTTGCTATTAATGGCGTCGCGCTAGGCGGTGGTTTTGAATTGTGTTTAAGTGCCGACTACCGCGTAATGGCCGCCAATGCCAAAGTGGGCTTGCCGGAAGTCAGGTTAGGTATTTATCCAGGTTGGGGTGGTACTGTTCGTTTACCACGTCTCATTGGTATTGATAATGCCAATGAGTGGATTTGTGGTGGCTCAGAGAAACGCTCTGCTGAAGCGCTGAAAGATGGTGCGGTTGATGTAGTGGTTGCGGGTGAGCAAGTGCGCACTGCGGCTCTGGATTTATTATACAAATGTATAGCGGGTGACTTTGACTATCACGCGCGCCGCACAGAAAAGCAATCACCTGTCAAATTAAGTGCGATTGAGCAAATGATGGCGTATGAGTCAGCACGTGGCGTGATTGGCGCTAAAGCCGGCCCACACTACCCCGCGCCGATGCTGGCACTCAAAACCATGCAGAAAACAGCATCACTTCAGCGTGACGCAGCATTGGCAATGGAGTCTAAAGGTTTTGCTCAGCTAGCCACTCATGAGGTGACCGCAGCACTGGTCGGTTTATTCCTAAAGGATCAATATGTTAAGAAAGTAACCAAAGGCTACGAAAAGCAGGCTGAAACCGTTAAACAAGCGGGTGTATTGGGTGCAGGCATTATGGGCGGTGGCATCGCCTATCAATCAGCTTCCAAAGGCACGCCTATTTTAATGAAAGACATTCAGCCACAAGCCCTTAAGTTGGGCATGGATGAAGCTGTCAAACTTTTGAGCGGTCAAGTTCAGCGTGGGCGCATGGATGCCAGCAAAATGGCCCGCGTTATCACCCAAATTACCCCAACACTTAGCTATGGTGACTTTAATCGAGCTGATTTAGTGGTGGAAGCTGTTGTTGAAAATGTCAATGTAAAGAAAAAGGTTTTGGCAGAAATCGAAGCGGCGTTACCCGAAAAAGCCATTCTGACTTCTAATACCTCGACAATTTCCATTACTGAGCTGGCTAATGCCTTGCAACGCCCAGAAAACTTCTGTGGTATGCACTTCTTTAATCCTGTGCATCGCATGCCATTAGTCGAAGTAATTCGCGGCGAAAAGAGCAGCGAAACCGCGATTGCGACGACGGTTGCTTATGCTAAGGCTATGGGTAAAACAGCCATTGTCGTTAATGATTGCCCTGGCTTCTTTGTGAATCGTGTGCTCTTTCCTTATTTTGGTGGCTTTATTCATTTATTGCATGATGGTGCGGACTTCCGCCATGTCGATAAGGTGATGGAAGGCTTTGGCTGGCCGATGGGGCCTGCTTACCTCCTAGATGTTGTAGGAATTGATACCGCGCATCATGCAGGTAGCGTCATGGCCGAAGGCTTCCCGGATCGTATGCAATATACTTACGAAACAGCCATTGACAAACTGTACGCATTAGAGCGTTTCGGGCAAAAGAACCAGAAAGGCTTCTACCGCTACGAAACCGACCGCAAGGGCAAGCCCTTAAAGCTTCAAGATGAAACAGTGGATTCACTGCTTAGCGGTTTAGTCGGTACAGCACAGACCTTCAGTGATGAAACCCTGATTCAACGTATGATGATTCCTTTATGTATTGAAGCGGCACGTTGTCTGGAGGAAAACATTATTGCAACACCCGCCGAAGCGGATATGGCCTTAATTTATGGCATTGGCTTCCCACCCTTCCGAGGCGGTGCCTTCCATTACATGGATCAAATCGGTTTACAGCCATTCTGTGACATGGCAGCTCAATACAAGGCGCTAGGCCCACTGTATCAGCCAACTGAAACCATGCTAGCCATGGCGGCTAAGGGCGAACAGTATTTCCCACAAACAGGAGGGAACGCACAATGAGTTTGGAATTAACTGATGTAGTCATTGTTGACAGCATCCGCACACCCATGGGGCGCTCCAAAAATGGTGTGTTCCGCCATGTACGTGCTGAGAAACTATCCGCACTGGTCATTCAAGGTTTGCTGGAACGCAATCCCGCCATCAGCCCAGATACGATTGAAGATGTCGTTTGGGGCTGCGTCAATCAAACTTTGGAACAAGGTTTTAATATTGGTCGTAATGCTGCACTACTAGCAGGTTTGCCACATACTGTATCAGCGCAAACTATTAATCGCCTTTGTGGTTCATCCATGTCGGCACTGCATATAGCCGCGCAATCCATTGTGTCTGGTTACGGCGATATTTTCATCGCTGGGGGTGTAGAGCACATGGGTCATGTCAAAATGGATCATGGCGTAGATATTAACCCTGAAATGTCTAAACATGTTGCTAAAGCCGATATGCTAATGGGCATCACCGCTGAAATGCTGGCCAAAATGAATGGCATTGATCGTGCCGCGCAAGATGCGTTTGGAGCACGCTCTCATCAACTTGCCCACAAGGCCACCGTCAGCGGCCACTTTGCTCGAGAAATTCTTCCTGTTCAAGGGCATGATGATAACGGTCATCTGCAACGGGTAGACACTGATGAAGTGATTCGACCAGAAACCACTGTAGAAACTTTATCTGAGCTCAAACCCGTATTCATTCCTAAAGTTGGCACGGTAACTGCTGGCACCTCTTCGGCATTGTCGGACGGTGCAGCAGGTTTATTGGTCATGTCGGCTGCCAAAGCCAAAGAATTAGGACTAAAGCCGCGCGCACGCATTAAAAGCATGGCTGTTGCAGGTTGTGATCCAGCGATTATGGGTTATGGCCCAGTTCCCGCAACACAAAAGGCTTTAAAGCGCGCTGGATTGAACATAGCTGATATTGACAGAATTGAATTGAATGAAGCCTTTGCAGCACAAGCTTTATCCGTCTTAAAAGGCTTAAAGCTACTGGATCAGATGGATGAGAAGGTCAATCTACACGGTGGTGCTATTGCATTGGGCCATCCACTAGGCTGCTCAGGTGCGCGTATTATTACCTCGCTCATAAATGTCATGGAAACGCACGACGGTGAACTAGGGTTGGCGACCATGTGTATTGGTATGGGCATGGGAATCAGCACCATTATTGAAAGACTGGATTAAGCCTAAACTTTTACGTCGAAATCAGTTATAAATCCATTCTATTGAGTCTACTGACAAGACCGAGGCCAAGACGCTTTAAAAGCATCTTGGTCTCTTTCAATCGCTAGAAAAGCCAGTACTGTAACTGTACTAACTTCACGTGATGCTCGACTATTGATAGCAAATGGTTTTACTCAACTGTAACGGTTCCAGCTCATTCTCAATATTTGCTAGTACAGCCAAGCCATGAGCCAGCAACTTTCGGGTCAGACGATTAGTTAGACTCCACAATGTTCTGGCTCGCATTTTCTGTA
>PDWJ01000723.1_pt1 | contig 46050 bp, 36 predicted proteins | sample 1430881 | NCBI WGS metagenome assembly PDWJ01 (sample SAMN01162460, study PRJNA174530) | Oral metagenome, whole genome shotgun sequencing project. | biome: Marine environment; feature: Marine mammal; material: Swab sample of the gingival sulcus; isolation source: swab sample of gingival sulcus...
CAAGGGCAGGAGAGGACTCAAAAAAACAAACGAGGCAAGGGAAAAACCGGACAGTTTATATGTTTTAAAACAGGACAAATCTATTTGTTGCTAACAGAATCTCGCGAATGATGCTTGTTGCAAAGAACAATAAAACTCCTTTCTACCGGTCAATAACTTGGGTACCGATGCCGCCTTTGGTGAACATCTCCAAGATAATGCAGTTTTCCTGGCGTCCGTCCAGAATATGAGCCTTTTCAACCCCGGATTCTACAGCCTCCATGCAGCATGCAAGTTTGGGAATCATACCGCCTGTAATGATGCCCGTATCAAGAGCCTTGGCCGCTTCCCTGCGATCCAGCGTAGAAATGCGTTGGTGCCTGTCATCCAGAATGCCAGGGACATCCGTTAGCAGGATCAGTTTCTTGGCTTGCAGGGCCGAAGCCACTCCTGCAGCAACAGCATCGGCATTGATATTGTATGTCACTCCCTTTTCATCTACCCCCACCGGAGCAATAACAGGAATAAATCCCTGGCTCTCCAGGGTGTGGATCAGCGAGGTTCCGATCTCCACCACTTCTCCCACCTTGCCCAGATCAATAATCTCAGGAGGGGCATCCTGGCGTTGCACAGCCATTTCCAACTTCCTGGCGCGGATGGTTTCTCCGTCCTTGCCAGAAAGGCCCACAGCCTTACCCCCGTTCAGATTGATCAGATTGACGATTTCTTTGTTCACCTTGCCGACCAGCACCATCTCCACCACATCCATGGTTGCCTCATCAGTTACCCGCAAGCCCCCCTTGAACTGACTGGCAATGCCCAGTTGGTGGAGCATATTGCCAATTTGGGGGCCGCCTCCGTGGACAATCACCGGATTGATTCCAATGTATTTCAGCAAGATGACATTCAGGGCAAAGCTCTTTTTGAGGTGCTCATCCTTCATGGCATGACCGCCGTACTTAATGACAACGGTCTGTCCACAAAATTCCCGAAGGTATGGCAGAGCCTCCAGCAAGACCCCTGCCTTCCATATATCCTGTTCCATCCGAATACCTTGATTAGAGAATATACCGTGACAAATCCCTGTCTTCCTTCACTTCCTTAAGTTGCTCACGCACAAAATCCTTATCAATGACCACCTTTTCACCGGATCTGTCAGGAGCCTCAAAGGAGAGGTCGGAAAGCAATTTTTCCATGATTGTGTACAAACGCCTGGCCCCGATATTTTCAGTTTCTTCATTGATTTCCTGTGCAAATCCTGCCAATTCAAGCAGGGCCTCGTCTGTAAATTCAATCTGCACCTTTTCCGTGGCTAACAGACCAATGTACTGGGTAGTCAGGGCATTCTGGGGTTCGGTCAGGATGCGGTAAAAATCCTCTTTTGTGAGGGCCCTGAGTTCCACACGCAAGGGAAAACGGCCTTGCAGTTCAGGCACCAAATCCGAGGGTTTGGACATATGAAAGGCCCCGGCACCAATGAACAGGATATGGTCTGTACGGATCATGCCGTATTTGGTGGTGACCACACAGCCTTCCACAATGGGCAGGAGATCCCGCTGCACCCCTTCCCTGGATACATCCGCCTTAGAGGTTGCCTGACTGCCCGAGCAGACCTTATCAATCTCGTCGATGAACACGATTCCGGACTCTTCCACCCGTTCTCTGGCTATTTCCGTTACCTTATCCATATCCACGAGTTTTTCACTCTCCTCCTGGATCAGAATATCATAAGCTTCCTGAACCCGAACCTTCTTGGCCTTCTGCTTTTTGGGAAAAACACGGCTGAGCATGTCCTGCATCTGCATTTCCATGCCTTCCATGCCAGGAATGGCCATGACTTCGACATTAGCCCCGGAGGTGGTCACATTGATTTCCACCATCCGGTCATCCAACTTACCGTCACGCCAAAGCTTACGCAGCTTTTCCCGCGTGGAATCCTCACCCTCGTTCATGGGTATAGCCTCAGCGTGAGGTGAGGTGCTGGTTCCGTAATGGGGCTGGGCAGCTGGGCCTTTTTTGTGAGGGAGGAGCAGATCCAGCAACCGTTCCTCAGCATTGGCCTCGGCCTTAATCTTGACCTTTTCGGCCTCTTCCTTACGAACCATATTGATCCCGATTTCCATGAGATCACGGATCATGGATTCCACATCCCTTCCAACATAACCGACTTCTGTAAATTTGGTGGCCTCAACCTTGAAAAAAGGTGAACCTGCCAGGCGGGCGAGCCGCCGGGCTATTTCGGTCTTTCCAACACCTGTAGGGCCGATCATAATAATATTTTTAGGCACCACCTCATCACGCAATTCTTCGGACAATTGTCTCCTGCGCCAACGGTTGCGCAAGGCTATAGCAACCATCTTTTTGGCATCCTTCTGGCCAATGATAAATTTATCCAGTTCAGAAACTATTTCTCGTGGGGTAAGCGTACTCATACACATCCTCATCCATTCTCTTTGTGGGCAACTTCGATCACAAGATTATCATTCGTAAACACGCACAGCTCGGCAGCAATATGCATGGCCTTGCGCACGATTTCCTCAGCAGTGAGTTCGGTATGGCGTGCCAAGGCCCTGGCAGCAGCCAGCGCATACGGGCCTCCAGAACCAATGGCTACCACCCCGTCGTCAGGCTCAATAACATCGCCGGTACCGCTTACAACAAGCAGATGTTCGGCATCGGCCACCAGGAGCATGGCCTCCAACCGGCGAAGATATTTGTCCATTCTCCAATCTTTGGCAAGCTCAACGCTCGCCCGAACCAGATTACCGGCAAAGGCCTCAAGTTTGCCCTCAAAGCGTTCCAGCAAAGTAAAGGCATCAGCCGTGGCCCCGGCAAATCCTGTCATAACCTGATCTTTATACACCTTGCGAACTTTTCGGGCCCCGTGTTTCATGGCCAGGGCCTGACCAAGGGTCACCTGCCCGTCACCGGCCATAGCAATACCCTGTGCATCCCTGACCGCCAGGATGGTTGTTCCATGTACTTCTTGTGTCAAAATCTTCTCCTCCATCGTAGAGAGACAACATCCATATGATGGTGATATGGTACCATACGCCGACGCTATACTGCTGCGACCTCGCTCAACAACAAAAGAATAATCTGTTATCACACATACACAAATGTCAATGAGGAATATCCTTCAAGGCAAAAATCTCAATAGGATCTTGACGACCCCGAACCGTATGTTCGCCCAAGGGTTCCAGGTCATCAGGGAGCGTAGCGAGTCCTCTGGCCACTTCCCCGGAAATCATGAGACGGGTTGCAAATTGTCTGGTGGTGGTTTCCAGACGGGCTGCCACGTTCACACTGTCGCCGATGACGGTATATTCGGAACGATCAGGTGAACCAATAATACCAGCCAGGGCAGGCCCACTATGGATACCGATGCTGTTGATAAGTGTGAGATGCCCGGACAGGCATAGCTCTTCATTCAGGGCATCACAGATACGAAGCATTTCTCTGGCCGCATCCACAGCCGCCTGTTGTTCGTTTTCAAGAGGGGCAGGATGACCAAAGACACCCATGATTTCATCTCCCACAAATTTGTCAACCATGCCTCCATGAGCTTCAATGACCTCAACCATAGCTGTAAAATAGGCATTCAACAGCCCCACCAGCATAGAAGGTGGCAGATTTTCACTTATGGTCGTAAACCCACGAAGATCACAAAAGAGCACTGTCACCTTAACCAGTTCACCTTCCTGTCTAAAGTCAGAAGAAAGCAGATGTTCCATAATCTCAGGCGAAAGGATCTTGCCGAAATGGGATTTCATGAGAGCCTTTTCCCTGAGTTCACCGACCAGGATGTTGAATCTTTTCACGAGATCCCCAATTTCATCCTTGGATGCAGGTTCAAGCTCAATATCGTAGTCACCCCTGCCCACCTGATGAAAGGCCTGCTGGAGCGTCTTGACCGGCTTGACCACCTTGCGGCTGAACAACAATGTCAAGATACAGGCCAGTAAAGTAGTCAGGCCAAGCGATGACAAGCCTGCCCGTTCAATTCGACGTAACTTTTCAGCTATCTGATTGACACTCATGTCAATACCCAGCAACCCGACGGTTCGTCCTGATGCGTCGCAGATAGGGGCGTAGCCAGAAAGCGACCACCCCCATTCATCCTCATAGGGCTTTTCATCAACGCTTGGTTGAAGAAATCCCCTTAACAAACTCGGTGCGGGGTTCTCATACAAGCTGCCAATTTCTTCAGGAATCTCATCCTCAGCAATATGACCGTCGCCATCGTCATCCGAAGGAGGGGAGTCCACGATAAAATGGACGTTACCGTGAACAAGACGCATGGTATACGCATAGAGAAAGTCAGGATTGGAATCGACAATGGCCCTGAGTACCTTTTGGACGTTTTTGTAGGCCTGAGAATCAGCATGTTCAGGAACAAGCAATTGGTTCAGATCATCGCTATGGATTAAACGAGCTGCCGAGCGTGCCGCTCCTTTAAGTTCCTGCTGGATGGTCTGTACCATAGCTTCACGTGTCTGGGTATAAAAATAGGAGCCTGTTGCCCCAGAGACCAAAAATGCGATGCCGTAAACCCCCAAAAACAGTTTTGTGCCAAGCTTCATTGTCTCCTCCACGGTGATCATTTCCGTTCATCTCTACCACGCAAATCACGTCTGCCTGACGAACAATGATGCCTTACCAAACAACGAAATAAGCATCTTCTGCGGTACTCTGCTGTTGGTTCGCAGTACTTCTCCCAAACGTGTACCCTTAGCATCGAGAAGCTCACGCCAAAAAATATCCAAAAAACGTGTCTCAATCCTGCGTATTTTTTGCGCCTTGTCTCTGACGCTTTCTTAACAGGCTCATATACAGCCTGAAGTTTCGATTGGTAAAACAACCTATGATGGTTTATTAGGGGTAGCTCATGCCATAAGATACAATATTAAGCAATTCTGTGGCAGCATTTGTTTTTCCAACAGATCTTCGCAGATAACAAAGGTGACTATCTCCGTGCAAAGACAGCCCGTATCTCATGGCCCTGTTTTCAGCTTGACGCGCCTATAATTTTATTGATAGTAATTATCATTAAGTTCTTAACAAAACCTTAGCCCAAGGAGTGAATTATGCTACATACCTTGATGACCAAAATTGATAAGATAGTTGCTTTTGATCAGGTCAAAGCCCATTGCGATATCCCATGCGGTATTTATGATCCCATTACCGCCCAGGTTTCAGCCCTGACGGTGATCCGTATGGAAGATTTAATTGCCGAGACTGCCGCCAAAACCGACCTGCCTCTTGCTGACCATGCCCGTTTGGGACGTTTGATCAGTGAAAAAGAAACCCACGCCATTAAGGTCAAAGAAGAAATACGGATTATCTGGGGCGATTATTTTAAGGGGCCCCAATTGGAAAAGTTTCCCCAGACCCACGAACTCGTCCACAAAATCATGATGCAGGCATCCAAGGCCAAACAGCACAATGACCGAGCTATGTGCGTGGAACTGCTCAAATTGGTGAATGAATTTGCATCTATCTTCTGGCAGACAAAAAACGTAGAAACCTTTACGGCCAAATGCCCCTACCCACCCAGTGAGGACGTGGTCTACCCCAAACTTACGTAAACATGCCCTGTCAGTCAGTAAACGAGCTCTCTGGTATACACCCCGTACTCATCACATTGACGAATCACAACAAGGCCCCATAATCCTTGGCCAACAAACCTTCATGGATTTCCATGATTAAACTATGCCGTGTATGCGGCGACAGTATGCTTCCAGAACTGAGTGGCGGTGATTATGTCATTGCCACTCGGTTTTTTTTCAGCCTCCAGCCACATGATATTATTGTGGCTGATCATCCCGTCTATGGTCTCCTGATCAAACGTATCCTCAAGGTTGAAACCAATGGATATCGGCTGGTTGGAGACAACCCATCCAGTCTGTCAACAGAAACAATGGGAATAATTCCCAGGCATAGGATTATTGGCAAGGTTATCTTGTGTATCCGTCGCAAAAAACAATGAACCGCCTGAGATAAAGACGCTGGCAGAAACGGCATGGCATCCCAAGGAGGACTCCCACTGTATCTTGATCTGGCAAGGACAGCCTCTCAGGATAAAAAGTGGAAGGTGATGGCTTATCACTTGCGCAAGCCACTGTACATTTGAGGTACTCCATACTAGGAGAGACAATTCGTTATCATGTGAAGTGGTATCTTTCTTCCCTGTCATTTCCACCATAAGCCCTTATGAGAGGGGGAATTATGAATACCCTGGATATTATTTTTTGCATCATCCTGGGCACCCTGTGCCTGCGAGGCACCTATCGAGGTATGGTACGGGAAATCGCCTCCATTTTTGGTCTGATACTTGCTTTTTTTCTGGCCAATGCCTTTCACGACCAGCTGCTGCCCTATGTCCAGCAATGGATTGAAACACCTGGATATGCCAAGGCCGCTACCTATCTGACCATCTTCTTTGGGACGATGATCGCCGTGTTTCTCCTGTCCACTCTGCTCAAGAACTTTCTCAAGCTGATCATGCTCGGCTGGCTCGACCGCCTGGGCGGCGGGGCATTCGGGCTGGCCAAGGGCCTGCTCCTGTGCAGCGTGATCCTGCTGGTTTTGACCGCCTTTCTTTCCCCCAAGGCATCCATCCTTTCTGAATCCAAGGTGGCTCCTTATATAGGCACCATCAACGAAGCGGTGGTGGATTTTCTCCCCCAGGATATGGAGCAGGAATTTCGTTCCAAAAGTAAGTCACTGAAAGAGATATGGCATTCTGATTGGTTAGACACCTTACATGAGACAAAGGACGCCTTACGTGACACGCTCTAACACCGCTCTCCCCAAAATCCTTCACCTTATTGAACGGTTGGTCGGACCTGGCGGCTGTCCCTGGGATCAGCAGCAAACCCCTGAAACCCTCTGCGACTATCTCATTGAAGAATGCTTTGAGCTGGTAGAGGCCATTCGAGGTAAGGACAGGGATGAGATTCGCGAGGAAATGGGTGACGTCTTCTTCCTCCTGTTCTTTATAGCACAATGGTATGCCCGCAAGGGTGCATGCTCCCTGGATCAAATCTGGGAGGAAAACGTCGCCAAGATGATCCGGCGGCACCCCCATGTCTTTGGTGATCAAACCGTTACAACCACCTCGGAACTCTATGCCAATTGGGAACAGATCAAAAAGCAGGAAAAGGCCGAGAAGCACAGCGGGCCTGCTCGAGTGTTTGCCTCCTTACCCGCCTCCCTCCCGCCCCTGCTGCGAGCCTACCGGATCAATGCCAAGGCAGCACGGATCGGCTTCACCTGGGACAGCGACAAGGATCAAGAGGCACAGCTTGGGGAAGAGTGGGAGGAATGGCTTGAGGCACAACGATCCGGAACTTCTGAGCAGCAAGAAGAAGAATTTGGCGATTACCTCTTTGCCCTCACCGAATACGGCCGCAGGCACGGCCTCAAGGCCAATACCTGTTTGAGCCGTGCAAACACCAAATTCCTCCGCCGGTTCGAACAGCTCGAAGACCTGGCCTGGAGTCAGGGCAAAGATATAGCAAGCATGAGCCTTCAGGAAATGGACGCCCTCTGGGACGAGATCAAGGCCCGGGAGGAACAGACGTAGCAGCGGTTGCCAGTTCAAATGCTTCCAGGGTCACATTCTCCCTGCTCTGGACAGCAGCCTGATAAAAGGCCTGCAAGACCCTTTCAAGGTCAGCATCGACCTCATGGCCCTCCACGGGTTTGGGAGAAGTATCACGGGTCAGCAGCATCCGAATAATCTCCATCAATGTCAGGGTCTGGGGCAGGCGGTACAACCCGTACCCATCACTCTCCTCGCAAAAAATCTGCACGGCATAGCCAAGCTCGACCAAATCCTCCAAAACAGTATTGGTGTCCTTGAGGGAGAGATGAATCTCCTGGGCCAGAACATGACTGGCAAGGGGAGGATCTCCCCGCCTGGCAGCACGGGTCATCAGGGTCAGGATGCCAAGAGCCGCCTGTACGCGGGTATACCACGTCATATCCTCCCCTGCACCAGCTATGTCTCCCCCCTTGGCATCCTGTTTGTAGTTCTGCATGGCATAGCTCACCTCAGCACCAATGAGAACCACCACCCAACTCCAGTACATGAGCAAAAATGCCAGGGGAACCTGGGCAAAGCTCCCGTAAATGGCATTGTAATTGGTATCACCCAGGGAATGACTGATAAAATACATCTGGGTTGCCTGCAAAAGGATGCTGGCGATCAAGGCACCGATCAAGGCGCTGCGGATCTTCACCTTGATATTGGGAATAACCATGTAAATGACAAAAAGTCCCAGAACCACGGGCAAAAGGGGCAGGACAAACCCAATGAGTACGCCCCGAAACCACCCAAGCATGGTGGCTCCCATGACCTGCTCCAGGATACCGGACTTTTGAAGATAGGCTGTGGTGCTCAGGGAGGTAATGACCAGAAAGGGACAAATAAGAATCAGGGCCAGGTAATCCGTCAATTTGCGTATCAGGGTTCGGCCGGTCTTAATCCCCCAGATGACGTTCAGGGATTTTTCAATATTGTTGAACAGCAAAAACACCGTCACAACAATGGAGGCCACTCCAATCATCCCCAGGGTGCCGACATTGGTATTGTTGATATATCCTATCACCTGATCCACCAACTCGGTATTCTGGGCAAAAACACTGAGCAACAATTGCCGGATATACAGGGAGTTCTGAAATCCAAGCCCCTTGGACACGGAAAAGGCCACGGCAAAAAAGGGAACAATGGCCAGGGCCGTGACATAGGTAAGGGCTGAAGCCCGAAGCAGGCAATTATCGTGTAAAATCCCCTGTACAACCGTCTCGGCCCACCACTTGAGGGACATCAAGGTGCGCGACCTCTCCGTCCATGCCCTCACTCCCCTGACCACATCCTGGAATCCCTGGCTCAGCGTCATGGTTCTTCCCCCTTGGCACATCGTTCAAGCCGTTCAAAATTTTCGTGCCTGCCAATACCCACCAGCACATCGCCCTCTTCCAATACTTCCTGGGGCGTAGGATTAAAGATCATCCTTTCCGGGGTCTTACGGATGGCGATAATAATGAGATTAAAGCGGGGACGTATCTCCGAGGCAATGAGATCCTTACCCACCAGGGTAGAACCCTTCTGGATAAAAATTTCCTCCATCTGCAACTCTTCACCCTGGTGAGCGAGTTCCAGAAAATCCGTGACCGTGGGCCGAAGAACCATCTGGGCCATACGCGTCCCGCCGATCATGTGGGGCGTCAGGGCCTTATCCGCTCCGGCCATCATCAATTTCTGTACGGAACCTTCTTTGTCTGCTCGGGCTACGATATAGATATCAGAGTTGATCTGACGGGCCGTCAGGGTCACATAGACATTCTCGGCCACCTGATTCAGGCAGGCGATAAGTCCTTTGGCCTGATCAAGTCCGGCTGCAAGCAGAACCTCATCTGAGGTAGCATCCCCCTCAATGACCAGAACCTGCTTGCTCTTCAGCTCTTCCACACGACCTGGGTCATTATCAATAACCACCACCGGCAGACCGTCACCCTTGATTTCCCGCACAACAACGTTGCCAATGCGGCCATACCCGCAGACAATAAAATGATCCTGTAGTTTGTTGATGATTTTTTGCACCTTGCGTCTCCCCCACATATCCTGAATCTTTCCTTCCACCAAAAATTGGGTAAACGTGCCCACTAAATACGCAAAGGTTCCCACACCCAAGAGAATAAGAGTGGATGTCAAAAGCCTTCCGGTTTCTGAAAGTTCATGGGTCTCGGTGAACCCTACAGTGGAAAGGGTGATGACTACCTGGTAAAAACTGTCCAGAAAGCTCCATCCTTCCACGTGCATATAAATAAAAAGACCGTACAGAAAAACCAGAAACAAGGAAAAACACCCCATCGCAATGGGGAGAAGATTCCCGTATCTGAGTTTGAGCCTGTAATAACAGGTTGTGATGTTTTTTTTGTGCATCGGGTACTATGATTTAATCGTCTACAAAACACCGGCAACGCATGATGACCATCACGGCACAAGGTTAGCCCTTCTTGCTTTTCAAGGCAGCAATCCTGTCCCGAAGCTGGGCTGCCGTCTCAAACTCCAGTTCCTTGGCTGCCTGCCGCATGAGGCGTTCCAAATGTTTGATGGCCCTGGCCTTGTCCTTGGGAGTGCTCCTATAGGCGGCTGGAGTCTCAGCTACCCTTCCTTCTGATGGGTCATCCACAGGGCTGCGAAGTTCGTACAGGATATTGGTAGTTGGCTCCTTGCGAATGGTACGGGGGGTGATCCCGTGGTCACGATTAAAGGCTTCCTGCTTCTTCCGCCGCCGACTGCATTCGTCTATGGCAGTGTGCATGGATGGGGTAACCTGATCGGCATACATGATCACCCGGCCCTCGGCATTGCGGGCCGCCCGGCCAAAGGTCTGGATCAGAGACCGATTGGAGCGCAAAAATCCTTCCTTATCCGCATCCAGAATGGCTACCAGGGACACCTCCGGGAGATCCAGACCTTCCCGAAGGAGATTGATCCCCACCAGCACCTCAAATTCTCCCTTTTGCAGGGCCTGGAGAATAGCCACTCGTTCCAGGGTGTCGATATCCGAATGCATGTATCGGGCCTGGATACCACGATTCTGTAAGAACTCGGTGAGATCCTCGGCCATCCGTTTGGTCAGGGTGGTCACCAGGACTCGTTCGTCCCGCTCGCTGCGGATTGAGCATTCCCCCATCAAATCATCCATTTGTCCGGCTGTCGGCCGAACCTCAAGCAGGGGATCAAGCAGACCTGTGGGACGGATAACCTGCTCAATCACCAGGCCTTGGGCCCGTTCCAACTCCCACGCACCAGGTGTTGCCGACACATAGACGGTTTGGTTGATCCTGTCCAAAAATTCTTCAAAACACAGGGGCCGGTTGTCTAAGGCACTGGGCAGACGAAATCCAAAATCCACAAGGGTCTGTTTTCTGGAGCGGTCGCCATGAAACATCCCGCCTATTTGAGGGATGGTGATATGTGATTCGTCCACAAAGAGCAAAAAATCATCCGGGAAATAATCCAGCAGGGTTGCCGGGGGCTCACCTGGCTGGCGGTTGTCCAGGTGCAGGGAATAATTCTCAATCCCGTTACAATATCCCAATTCCTCAATCATCTCCAGATCCAGCTGGGTCTTTTGCTCCAGCCTCTGAGCCTCGACAAGCTGATTATTGTCCTGAAACACACCAAGGCGTGTCCTGAGCTCGTCACGAATGTCCTGCACGGCACGGTTCAGATTGTCCCTGTCAGACACATAGTGGCTGGCAGGATAGATAACCGTCTTGGCAAGACGTTCCTTGACCTCACCTGTCAAAGGATCTGTGGTAAAAATGCCATCAATCTCATCCCCAAAAAATGTAATACGCAGGGCCTGCTCGTGTTCGTAGGCAGGGATCACCTCAAGCACATCCCCTCTGACCCGAAAGGTTCCTCGGTGAAAATCCACATCATTACGCTGGTACTGCACATCCACCAGGCGTTCAATCAGGGACTCCATACATACCTCATCCCCCTGCTCTACCGGGATGAGCATCTTGGCATAGTATTCAGGTGAGCCCAGTCCATAGATACAGGATACCGAGGCTACAATAATAACATCCCGACGGGTGAGAAGGGCATGGGTGGCAGCATGGCGTAATTTATCAATGTCCTCATTGATGGATGAATCCTTTTCAATATACACATCAGAATGGGGCAGATAGGCCTCTGGCTGATAGTAATCATAGTAACTGACAAAATACTCCACAGCATTGTGGGGAAACAAGGCTGAAAATTCCGTGTAGAGCTGGGCCGCCAGGGTCTTGTTAGGGGCCATAACCAGGGTGGGACGGTTGGTGGCAGCAATAACCTGAGCCATAGTAAACGTCTTGCCGGATCCTGTCACGCCCAGGAGCACCTGATCCCCAAGCCCCATGATAACACCCTCTGCCAATGCCTTGATGGCCCCTGGCTGATCGCCAGCAGGAGTGAAACCGCTCACAAGCTGAAACGAGCTGGTCTGCTCGTTATCCTGACGAGGGATTCCCTGGGAACCCTTGATTTTTGTGTTGTCAGCCACCAGTAATTCACCTAATGCAATACGAATAGTATTCGATACCCCTTCAGGCACCAACGAACAGAGGAAAGAGGAAACGAATAAACGAATATGAGGAATATGGACAATTCGATCATCACACGCCTGTCAGCCATTGGCATGGCACTTTCCGGTGAAAAAAACATTGACGCATTGTTAAACCTCATCGTGGATGAAGCCAAGGGCATAACAGAAGCGGATGCCGGGACGCTTTATCTTGTGGACCCGGATAAACAAACCTTGATCTTCAGTATCATGCACAATGACACCCAGGATGTTCATGCCCACTACCAACATGAAATCAAGCTGGCTCCTGTTCCCTTATATCTTCCTGACGGAACCCCCAACCATACCAATGTATCCTCCCATGTAGCCCTGTCGGGTGACCATATCAATATACCAGACGTGTATGAGGACAAGGATTTTGATTTCAGCGGCCCCCGAAAGTACGACCAGGTCACAGGGTATCGCTCCCAATCCATGCTCGTCATTCCCATGCAGGATCATCATGGCGATATTTTAGGGGTGATCCAGCTCATCAATGCCATGGACACGGCAACCAATGAGGTCTGTCCCTTCACCCCTGAAGAGGCAGGTATTGTAGGTTCCCTGGCCTCTCAGGCTGCGGTAGCACTCAATAACGTCCGGCTCATCCAGCAGCTTGAAGACCTCTTGCAGGCCTTTATCAAAACCATTGCCTCGGCCATTGATGCCAAATCCAAGTATACAGGCAGCCATATCCGCAGGGTGGCTCAACTCACAATGGACATTGCCGAGGCCGTCAATGCCTGTGAAACCCCGCCCTTTGACACGGTGCATTTCAACGAAAGCCAGATGAAGGAACTGAGTCTGGCTGCCTGGCTCCACGATGTGGGCAAAATCGTCACGCCCCAGCACATCATTGACAAACGTTCCAAGCTGGAAACCGTCATTGACCGAGCAGAACTCGTGAAAACCCGCTTCCAGCTCATTGAAACATCCATACGCCTCACTGCTGCCCAGAGCAGGATGAAAGCCCTGGAACAGGGCGCATCCCAGCAGACGCTGCACGCCCTGGATACAGCCCTGGATGCTGAAGTCCAGCAGATTCAATCAGAGCTTGCATTCGTCCTTTCATGCAACCGTTCTATGGAGTTTATGCCCGACGAAAAAATTGATAAAATCAAGGCCATAGGCAAAAAGACCTATGTTTGGCAAGGTCAGGAATATCCCTATCTGACCCAGGATGAACAGGACAACCTCTGCATCCAGAAAGGCAATCTCACCCTGGCTGAACGCAAGGCCATTGAAGATCATGCCCAGGCCACCTGGGACTTGCTCTCTCAACTCCCCTTCCCGCCTGACCTGGCCAATGTGGCCACCTATGCGGCCCAGCATCACGAAAAGCTTGATGGAAGCGGCTATACCCAGGGACTCACGGCAAAGGATATTCCCTTGCAAAGCCGTATCCTGGCCATTGCTGATATCTTTGAGGCCCTCTCAGCAGCGGATCGGCCCTACAAGGATCCCTTACCCATCTCCCGTGTCTTACAAATAATGGACTTTATGCAACAAGACGGCCACCTGGATCCTGATATATTAGAACTGTTTATCGGTAACAAGGTGTTCATGAAATTCGTCAACAAAGAGGTCAGTCCGGCCCAGAACGATGTTGGCTGACACCGGGCTGCACCCATTGTCTCTGTCCCACATTCCCCCTGTAGTTTGCTGACCATGACCAACCCGATCTCCCTGCCTGCTGACCTGTCTACCATCCTCCTGGATCGGGATGGAACCCTGATACGCGAATGTCATTACCTGGCAGATCCTGCTAAGGTAGAGCTTATCCCAGGCGTTGCAGCACCTATGCGGAGGTTATGTCGTCAGGGCATACAATTCTTCCTGGTTACCAACCAAAGCGGGATCGGCCGGGGCTATTTTTCCTTGGACGAATACCGAGCCGTGCAGCAGCGTTTGCAGACCCTGCTGGCAGAAGAGGGTATTACCCTTGCCGGCGAGGCATTCTGTCCCCATGCCCCCCATGTCGGCTGTGCATGCCGGAAGCCGGGTATCGGTATGTGGGAAACATTGCGTTCCCGTCATGCCCTTGATGCCAGGCATTGCGTGATGATCGGTGATAAACGGGCAGATATAGGCTTTGGGCATCATGCCTCCCTCTGCACCATCCTTGTCCTTACCGGACACGGCAACAACGAGGCGCAGGCCTTGAACCTGCCCGACCTCAAGAAAGATATCCTTCACCTCCCATCCCTCAGTCCTCCAGCCCCCCATATCCTTGCCAAGGATCTGGGAACCGCCCTTACCTGGATCGAACAACAGCTGCACATCAAGGAATAGCCTTACCTCCAGGTTGTCAGTTCGTTTCACAACGAGATGAACGCACCCCATATCATGGATGTGGAGTGCGTCACATAGGTTGCAATCGTATCTCTCTCGGCAGCTTATCCCAGCATATCCTCCATGCCATAGAGTTTTCCAGGCTTTTGGGAACCAATCCATTTGGCAGCCCGCAGGGCTCCGCTGGCAAAGGTTTCTCTTGAATGGGCCCGATGTGTGACCTCAAGCCGTTCGCCAGGCCCCAGGCAATACACCACATGGTCGCCAACCACATCCCCACCACGCAGGGCTTGCACCCCTATCTCGCCCTGGTTCCGCTCTCCAATCATCCCGTGGCGGGAAAAGGTGCCGACCTCCTCCAATGTCTTGTCTCTGGCCCTGGCCAAACACTCGGCTAGCTTGAGGGCGGTGCCGCTGGGGGCGTCCTTTTTATGCCTGTGATGGAGTTCCATGACCTCAAGGTCATAGTTCTGGCCCAGGATACGCACCAGATCAGGCAGGCAGCGGAGCAAGGCATAGATGCCCACACTCATATTTGGGGCCAGGAACAAGGGAACCTTGTCGGCCAGGTCGTCAAGCCGCGCCTGTTCCTCTGGGGTGAATCCCGTGGTGCCAATGATCATGGGAACCGAATGCTTGGCAGCCTTGGCAGCCGTATCCAGGGTCACGCGGGGAAGTGTAAAGTCGATGATCACAGCCCCTGGAATAGCCATAAGTTTGTCCACATCTTCCACCACAGGACAGGCAAACCGTTCTAAATCCTGCTGCCAATCCTTTCGCTCCACCAGACCGGCCAGGGTCAGATCAGGGTCATCTTCTGCCATACGACACAAGATAGAACCCATCCGGCCTTTGGCTCCCATGATAATAACAGGTACGGTACGCATAATTGTCCCCTCGTATGCTTGCAGGGCATGGCAGCTCTTGCCATGCCCTGATGGTTTGCAACCAACGATCTCCGCCAACAGACAGGACTTTACAAAAGAGCTGGCACGATGACAAATGCCCCACGAGCTGCTCATGGAAGCCACTTGGCAAAGCAGCATCTATCCCGTACACCTCTTGCTCTATCTTGCCTCACCCTTCCCGCACCAGAACAAAGCGTTCGGTGAAAACCTGTATTCCTTATGATCAATGCCCCCTTCTCCTGGAGAAGGACACAACGGTCGGAACCCCCATCCCCATGTCCCAGAGCACTTCCATCCACAATCTGATCCAGCGTCTTGAAGCCTATAATACCGCCTATCGAGCAGGCACCCCCCTTGTCAGTGACGAAGAGTATGACACCCTGGTGGAAGCCCTGCGTACCCTTGATCCCCACCACCCCTTCCTGCACCAGGTGGAGCCGGAAGTCTTTACCGGCAAGCAGGAAATCCGGCATCCCGTGCCCATGTTGTCTACGGATAAGGCCTATACCCTGGGTGAGCTCCAACGCTTTGTCCAGCGTGTTCACAAGGAAGCCCAATCCCTTGGTATTTCTCCGGTTCTCTTCCGGGTAACCCCCAAGCTGGATGGTCTGGCTGCCCGAGATACCGGCCAGGTTCTGGTTTCACGGGGGAATGGCCTAAGCGGTTTTGACATCACCTCGGCCCTGAACAAGGGGGTGGAAGTTATCGGCGAACGCGGCCAGGGATTGGGGGAAATAGTGATAAGCCTGTCGTATTTTCACAACCATCTGGCAGATCATTTTGAACATCCCAGAAACCTGGTGGTAGGCATTGTTGCATCAGACACGGTAAACGCCCTGGCCCGGCAGGCTCTGGATGACAAGGCCGTCAGGTTTGTGCCTTATACCACCCTTGCTGTCTGGCAGGGTACGGGACAAGAGCTTGTCGAGCACCTCCAGACCATCAAACACGACCTGCAAACAGATATAGACTATCCCATAGATGGGCTGGTGGCCGAGGTTATCCACCAGGACATCAAGGAGAGCATGGGGGCTACCAGCCATCACTACCGCTGGCAGATTGCCATTAAGGAAAAAGGAGCAACAGCCCGGACAACCGTGCAAAACATCCTCTGGCAGGTGGGCAGAACAGGTAAGGTCACCCCTGTCATGCTTGTTACCCCGGTGTCCCTGTCAGGGGCCACCATCAAACGGGTTACAGCCCATAATGCGGGATTTCTGGAAAAACGGCGTATTGGCAAGGGCTCGATCATTGAAATCATCCGAAGCGGTGAGGTCATCCCCAAGCTGGAGGCTGTGATCACAGAATCTGACAAGGAAGTTCTCCCCACAATCTGTCCGGTGTGTTCCACCCGGTTGGCGGTCCGGAATGACTTTCTACTCTGCCCCAACCAGCACTGCCCAGCCCAGGTGCGGCAGGGTCTTGAGCATTGGTTCAAGACTCTGGGCAATGCCGACTGGTACGGCACCCAAACCCTGGCCAAACTGGTGGCCAACAACATCCATACCCTGGAACAACTCTATGCCCTGACCGAAAAAAATTTTACAGACATGGGATTTGGCCCAGTCCAATCCCGCAACCTCTTCCAGGCCCTGACCATCAGCCGTACCAAGGCCGTGGAAGATTGGCGATTCCTGGCGGCCTTTGGCATCCCAGACCTGGGAAAGAGCGACAGCCGCAACCTGCTGGAACATCATCCCCTCAAGGCCATCACCAGCATCAGCTCAGAAGATATACGCAGGATCAAAGGCTTTGGAGATATCACCAGCCAATCCATTGCCCAGGGTATCCACCGGCTGGCCCCAACCATAGAAAACATGCTGGCCCTGGGATTTAACCTGGAACCCACCCCGCTTGTAACCAAGCAAGGTGATATGGATTCCCCTTTGACAGACAAAGGCATCGTATTCACAGGCAAGATGCAGCAGGGAACCCGCCAGGAAATGCAGCGCATAGCCCGTGCCCAGGGTGCCAAGATCCAGACAAGGGTCTCTGGAACTACCGACTATCTGGTCTGCGGCAAAAAGGTCGGGGCCACCAAAAAGGCCCAGGCAACACGCCTGGGCACAACCATTCTTACTGAACAGGAATTTTTGGATATGATCGTAAAACATTAAGGCTTCTTCACCAACCTGGCAGACCGCCCCCACAACCTTCTCCCACATCACTTTCCCAACCTTCCTCCATCCCCTCCCTGAGACCTGCAAGAAAGGCATGGCGGGAAATCTCCACCGCACCAAAGCGGAGCATGTGCCCGGAGGTCTGCTGGCAATCCAGCATGGTAAAGCCAAGGGAGGACAGATAGCGGACAAAGAGAACAAATCCTACCTTCACGGCCTCTGAGCAGCGGTGGAACATGGATTCTCCAAAAAAGACCTTGCCCAGGGCCACCCCATAGAATCCCCCAACTAATTCTCCGTCCTTCCAAATCTCCACAGAATGGGCATAGCCATTATGGTACAGCCTTTCATAGGCTGCAATCATTTCAGGAAGCAGCCATACCTCGGAAGAGGTGCCCCTTGTAACGGTGGCACATCCACGAATAACCCCGTAAAAATCCTGATCAAGCGTCACCTCAAAGGGGTGATGCCGCAGGAACCGAAGCAGGCGTTTCGGAACATGAAGGCGGTCAGGATAGATGACCGGCCTGGGGTCGGGTGACCACCATAAAATGGGCATGCCTTGACTATAGCAGGGAAAAATCCCCTGGGAATAGGCCGTAAGCAGGCGATCAGGATGCAGGTCACCACCTATGGCCAGCAGACCATCGGATTCGGCCTGCTCAGGATCAGGAAAAACAACATCGTCAGAAAGGAAACAAACGGGCATAGTCGGGTGTTAAAAGATAACAAGGGTGCAGGCTGTTCTCAAAGCACGAGATGCTGATTGAACAATTTGCTTACAGGTGACTCGGTGACGCTGCTGGAGGTCTTTGAACATACCTCCCTGGCGTCCCTTGCAACGTGTGGCGTATGCGTTACTTGTAACAAAACGTGAGCTTCCCTTTGTCAGAACAACCAATGGTGACAACACCGCCCTTGGCCAGGGCACCAAACAGAATCTCGTCGGTAATAACATCACCTATCTCCCGTTCGATAAGACGTGACAAGGGTCTGGCACCATAGGTGGGATCATATCCCTGTTCTGCCAGCCATGTGCGAGCCTGGGGCGTGAGCTCCAGGCGTACCCTGCGTGCAGCCGAACGGACATTGAGCTCTGCCATATACTTGTCCACCACCTTTTCCATAACGCCTTTGTCCAGGGCGTGAAAGGGTACAATGGCATCCAGGCGGTTGCGGAACTCCGGGCTGAAGAGCTTTTCCGCTGCCTTGAGGCCCCGATCAAAGGCATCCGAAGGGCTTGCTGCCCCAAATCCCAGCGGCGAAGCAGCCATTTCCCTGGCCCCGGCATTGGATGTCATAAGCAGGATAACATGGCGGAAATCAGCCTTACGCCCGTTATTATCAGTCAGGGTGGCGTGATCCATGACCTGCAACAGAATGTTAAAGAGATCCGCATGGGCCTTTTCAATCTCATCAAGCAATAGCACACAATAGGGGTGTTTACGAACCGCATCGGTGAGCAGCCCGCCCTGTTCAAAGCCCACATAGCCTGGCGGGGCACCAATGAGCCGGGCAACAGCGTGTTTTTCCATGTACTCGCTCATATCAAACCGCACAAACTCCACGTTCATGGCCGTGGCAAGCTGCCGGGACAATTCTGTCTTACCTACTCCGGTGGGGCCCACCATGAGAAAACATCCTGACGGTCTGCGCTGATCTCCCAATCCGGCACGGGAACGCTTAATAGCGCGGGTAAGAACCTGCACGGCCTCATCCTGACCGTATACCTGGGAGGCGATACGGTCTTCTAACCCGGCAAGCTGGTTCTTTTCCGATGAGCTGATCCGCTTCGTGGGAATACCAGCCATCTGGGCCACTACCTTTTCTATATCTCCCCTGGTGATGCTCTTTTTGGCCGAAGGGTTCAAACGAAAGGCAGCCCCGGCCTCGTCCATAACATCAACGGCCTTGTCAGGCAGGAAACGGTCATTGATATATCGGGCCGAAAGTTCCACTGCGGCCTGCAAGGCCGAGGGACGGTAGGTAACCTGGTGAAAATCTTCATAGCGTGAACGCAGCCCTTCAAGGATCTTTCGTGTTGCCTCAGGCGAGGGCTCGTTGAGATCAATCTTCTGAAACCGGCGGGACAGGGCACGATCCTTTTCAAAATGGTTTTTATACTCTTCAAAGGTGGTGGAACCGATACAGCGCAGTTCACCTGATCCCAGCACAGGCTTCAGGATATTTGAGGCGTCCATTGTCCCGCTGCTCGTGGATCCTGCCCCGATCAGGGTATGGATCTCGTCAATAAACATAATGGCCTGGGGCATCCTGGTTATGGCCTTGACCACCCCTTTGAGACGGGCCTCAAAATCTCCGCGAAACTTGGTGCCAGCCAAAAGGGCCCCCATATCCAGGGCAAAAATGCGTGTGTCTTTGAAGGAATCGGGAATCTCTTCCCTGGCAATACGCAGGGCAAGGCCCTCAACCATAGCGGTCTTGCCCACCCCAGGATCACCCACAAAGACAGGATTGTTCTTCCGCCGCCGGGCCAGGATCTGGAGGACTCGCCCAATCTCCTCATCACGGCCTACCAGGGGATCAATCCTGCCTTCCCGTGCCTTGTCCACAAGGTCCACACAATACATGGCAAGCAGGGATTTCTTCTGAGGATTGTGGCCTGCATCAGGCTGGAAGGACGCTGTGTGGGAAATGGCCTCAAGCACCGCCAACCGAGTGACCCCCATAGAGGTCAGGTAATACACGGCAAAGGAGTCCTTTTCCTCAAGCATGGAGGCCAGAAAATCCCCAGGGTGGACACGTTTTTTGCCAGCCGAATGGATATGGTTGATGGCACGCTGCATAACCCGCTGCACCCCGATTGTCTGGATGATCTCATAGTCTGTGTCCGGTTCGACCTCCACATGTTCCTGAAAGAATCGAACAAGCAGATTCCTGAGTCGGCCCAGATCCGTGCCCACCTCTTCCAACAAGGCCTTGCCATAAGGATCCATGACAAAGGCAAACAAGAGATGTTCCAGGGTCAGGAAGGCATGATGACGCATCTTCACTTCCCGGATGGCCAGGGCGATGATGGTTTCCAATTCTTTGCTGAGCATTCAGACCTCTTCCAGGGTGCAGGCCAGGGGGTATCCCTTACTCTGGGCCGAGGCATGGACCAATGAAACCTTGGTCTCAGCAATCTCAGCCGTATAGATACCGCACAGGCCAACGCCTTTTTTATGAATATTCATCATGATAAGATGGGCCTCTGCCTCGTTCTTGTGAAAAATGCGTCTGAGCACCTCAACCACAAAATCCATCGTGGTATAATCGTCATTGTGCATAAGCACCTTGAACCGTCGAGGTTCATCAAGGGCGTCCTCAATGATCTCCCCTGGTTCCAGTTCCGGCATGTCATTGTTGCGAGCCATGAATTCCCTTTTTTCCCTGCGTCAACATTGCAATATCAGTGGGTGTCAGCCCTCAGCCTCACCTTCATCCATCCATTCCTGGAGTTTGGCCACGATTTCCCTGGCCTGTTTCACCGAAGAAATATTGAACTTAGAGTGCGGAAGATACCGGCCATTTCTCTTTTGATACCTGCCAACCCGAAATTTGACCGGGCCGAACGCTCCTGTCTGACGATTGCGTTCCTGATAGGCAAACATGATCGTCGACCAAGCACCCTTGGTCAGCACATGTTTCTCAAGTTGTTTGACCTGCTGCTCGCCATCCTCATTGGTCCAATCAATGCTTATTTCTTCAACGGTTTCTGCCATGTCTGCATTCTCCTCATGGTTATCAACTGGTTGCAACATCCAACAGGCCAGGCCGTTCACCAGGTGAAGGTGCAGGATTGCCAAGGGCCAGCGTCTTTGTGCTCACTTGGGGCAAACCTTGTCTGCCTCTCAGGAATGAGGCGGTGTGAACAGCCTGGGATATTGTGTTGTTCAGGGGATAGCGGTGTCCCCTGTCCGGCAAAAGAAGGAGGATCATTGTGCATACCCTGCCAAATTTCAAGCCCCAAATATGTTCTCTGATCCATCGCTGCCAACACAAACATCTCATTTCACGTGTCATTACAAGCAGGTAAAGCAGTTTCCAATCCAAACAACGTGCATCAACCCAGTGAAGATGTTTGCGGTGCTTCTCCCTCAAACAGGCTCCTTACGGTTTCGTGCAGGTCGTCAAACAATCGTAACCCAGCAGATGAATAACCTCCTGAGCCAGAACGCAAGTCGTGTTTCCCCTGGTGTTGCTAACCTCCACCGGCCAGGTGAGATTCAAGCAACAGTTTGAAGACGGCTCAAGCCAGTGAAGTACCCGCAGGGCTTGGTCTTAAAGGGAGCTATCACCTCTTGTCTGCTCGCTCAAAAACGGAAGGCCATAAACAATGAGCACAGGCCAAACAACGAAAATTTTTGAGTCTTCAGGAATTGCGTTACATTGAGGAATGTATTAGGCGTTCGTTCTTGAGAGGAATCAATGGAAGCGACCTGACGTTATGCTCAAATTCCTGGGCTGAGACATCAAGAGCACGTTTATTACAGGTATCAGGGATTAGATAATAGCTCGTTATGTGCAAGAAAAATACATCCTAATGCAAAGAGGGGCGTAATGAATAAAACGAAAAAATTAAATTTCCCTAAAGATTTCATAGATAAATTTATTTGTGGAAATACTGTGGATGTAATGAAGGAAATACCTGATGGCGCAGTTGATTTAGTAGTTACCTCACCACCATACAATCTAAAAAATTCAACAGGAAACGGAATGAAGAATGGCAGAGGAGGAAAGTGGTCGAATGCTGCTCTTATCGACGGATATTCACATTATGATGATAATATGCCCCACGAAAAATATGTTGAATGGCAGAGAGAATGTCTTTCCGAAATGCTCAGAATTATTCCAGATAATGGTGCTATTTTCTATAATCATAAATGGCGTGTTCAAGCGGGCTTACTCCAAGATCGCCAAGATATTGTTACAGGGTTTCCTGTTAGGCAGATAATTATTTGGAAGCGAAAAGGCGGTATAAACTTTAATCCTGGATATTTCTTACCAACTTATGAAGTTATTTACCTAATAGCAAAACCAAAATTTAAATTATCCAAAAAAGCAAACGCTCATGGTGATGTATGGGAATTTGGTCAAGAGAGTAAAAATAAACACCCTGCACCATTTCCAGAAGAATTAATAGAGAGAATAATATCATCAACGAATGCAAATAGTATTCTTGATCCCTTTATGGGTTCAGGAACTACGGCAGTAGTAGCAAAAAAATTGGACCGAAAATTTATAGGTATAGATATTTCCCCTGAATATTGCAAAATGGCAGAAGAACGCCTTGTTAATCCTCTTTCAATAGTAAAAAGAAACAACAAAAGCCAAACGAAACAACGAATGCTGTTTGATATCGTGGAGAATCAATGAGAATATATACGAAAGAGAGTCTAATTGAGACGCTTAAAGAGATTCGAGTACAAGGTTGGATTCCAACTGGAAGAAAAAATAATGATGGTGGTGTTGGCAACACTTTGGAGGATTTATTGGGAATTGAAGAAAATAATTTGCCTATACCCAATGCTGCAGAATGGGAACTTAAAGCCCAGAAAAAAGATACGACATCATTGATCACCTTATTTCACATGGAGCCATCTCCTCGTGCTTTCAAATTTATTCCCTCTATCCTTTTACCTGAATTTGGCTGGAGGCACCAAGAAGCGGGCAACCGATATTCAGATGAGGAAAAAAGTTTTCGGCAAACCATCAATGCATCAAGATACAGCAACAGAGGATTTACTATCGAAGTAGATAGAAACAACAGAAAAGTCTTAGTTGATTTTAATTCAAATAACATTGTAGATAATGTTGATCCTGAATGGATACAAGCAGTCTCACATAAAATATTAGATCCAAAACCGTATTGAGGTTTTGATGATTTGTATCATAAAGCAGGAACAAAATTACATAACTGCTTTTTCGTATGGGCTGAGTCAAAAAGAATAAACGGAACTCTACATTTTCATTATCAAGATATATACATGCTAAAAAAATTCGACCTGGATAAATTTATTAACGCTATAGAATCAGGGAATATTTATATCGACTTTGATGCCAGAACTGGACACAATCACGGAACAAAGTTTCGGTTAAGAAGAGAAGCGTTAATCAATTTATATGCAGAAGTTAAGAAATATTAGAAAATCACATACCAAGCCGTTTCACCGGACAGCTCAAGCTGCCGGAGAACTCTGTGTTGATGCTGTAGGAAACGCCCATTCTTTGAGCGTTCAATTTTTTAATTCTAGTAAAATCATATAGTCATATTGAATCAATCATCTGTTTTTCATCATCTTTTTAGATGTATTTTCACAGCGGTTACATTGTTAGTAACATGCTGCCAAAGAGTTGTTGTTTGTCGAATAACATAATATTTATCGTATACCATTATATATTATGATTCAGGAGGGATTGTGAAAACCTACTACGTTGGGATAGGTGCTTCAGCAGGCGGCCTGGAAGCTCTGGAAGATTTTTTCAAGAATACACCTGAAGACACAAATAATGTTTATGTAGTCATCCAGCATCTATCTCCTGACTACAAAAGCATGATGAATGAATTACTGGCAAGGCATACCAATATGCCTATTCATGTAGCTGAAGATGGTATGGAAACAGAACCTAATCATGTGTATCTCATTCCACCAAGCATGAATCTATCCATTTACCATTCCAAATTATATCTGCAAGCACATTTAGGCCATAACCATCTCAACATGCCCATTGATGTTTTCTTAAAATCCCTGGCCCAGGACCAGGGAAAAAATGCCGTTGGTATTATACTCTCAGGAACGGGAAGTGACGGTACGAAAGGCATAAAAAACATTAAGGAAGCCGGTGGAATGGTTATGGCGCAGTCTTTGGATTCATGCAAATTTGATGGAATGCCCAAAAGTGCCATTGCCACAAATATGGTGGACTATGTTTTAATTCCTGAAAAAATGCCTGAAGAAATCATGAATTATATTTCTTCACCTTCCATCCATAAAGAGCTTGCCCAAAAGTTACAGGCCAATGAAGCCATTGATGATCTGACAAAGATTACCCTCGTACTGAGAACACATAGTGGCATTGATTTTTCATCCTACAAAGAAAATACCATCATCAGGAGAATTGACAGAAGGATTAAAATCAATCGTTGCTTTGACTTGAAATCATACCTTGAGTTGCTCAGAGATTCAGACCAGGAAAAAGACATATTGTATAATGAGATGTTAATCGGTGTAACCAGTTTCTTTAGAGACATGGAAGCCTATGACCTCCTGGCTGAAAAGGTCTTTCCTACTTTTGATTTTTCTAAAGGTGTCATCCGTATTTGGTCCGCCGGCTGTTCCACTGGTGAAGAGGTCTATTCTGTTGCTATTAAGCTCCTAGAATATATGGAAAGAAATGATATTATCTGTGACATCAAAATATTTGCGACAGATATAGACCAGCGATCTCTGGAATTTGCAGGAGTGGGTTACTATCCTGATAGTTTAATGTCCGATGTCAAATCAGAGTATATTGCCAAATATTTCAACAAAAAATCAGATGGCTATCAAATTAACGATACTATCCGAAAAATGGTCGTGTTCGCAAAACACAATGTGTTAAAAGACCCGCCATTTTCCAAGCTTGATTTATTAGTGTGTAGAAATCTTTTCATTTATATAAAAGCTTATGAACAACAAAATATTTTGAATGGATTCTATTATTCACTCTATCCTAATGGTTGCCTATGGCTTGGAAGCAGCGAGTCTCTTGGCGATATGCAGAAAGGATTTGATGTTATTGATAATAAATGGAAATTTTTTAAATATAATAGTGAATTCAGCCCACGAATAGTACGTACCGAATCGACTAAACTCGATTTGCATAGCACTCTGGAGCGAAGTGATGAAGAATATGATGCAGTACGAAGGAGTACACGTTTTGAAAATATTCTTTCCTCAGTTTTAGTTAAATTTTTATCACCATCTATTATTATTAATGACGAAGAAAAAATCGTTCATGTCCTGGGAGATGTCGGTAAATTTATGAAAATACAGACAGGACGATTTTCCAATAAATTTAGTAATAATATGTCAAGAGAATTAGCACTTTTCGTTAATAATTGTATTAGAAGGTTACGTTCGGGGCAGAAAGAAGTTATCCTTAAAAATGCTATAAATATCGGTGAAATAAGTGTTGATGTCCAAGGGATAGAAATTGAGGTTGGTCACAATGATTTCTTTATCATTTCTTTTATTGAACAGGAAGAGACAAAAAATAAAAAAGAAATAGTAGAAATCAATATGACAGAAGAAGTAAAATCACGCGTGCGGTTACTCGAAAATGAATTACAATTAGCAAGAGAGGGTTTACAAGCAACGATTGAAGAACTGGAAACATCTAACGAGGAGCTGCAATCCTCTAATGAAGAGTTAATTGCTTCTAATGAAGAGCTTCAGAGTACCAATGAAGAATTACAATCTGTAAACGAAGAGTTATTCACCGTAAATAGTGAGCATCAGATTAAAATAGAGGAATTAACCAAAGCAACAAATGACTTGTCGAACTTATTAAAAAATACAGAGGTGGGAGCCTTATACCTGGACAGCAAATTATGTATCAGAAAAATTACCCCCATTATGTCCAAGGTAACAAATATCCTGGAATCCGATGTTGGCAGACCTATTGCCCACCTTACTGTCATGAAATCCTACCCTCAAATCATTTCAGACATTGAAACTGTCATGGATAAACTGCAAGTGATAGAAAGGGAAATCGTGGATCAAGAGGATAATTTCTGGCTGGTACGCATCCGACCATACCGTACAGAACATAATCATATTGAAGGCATCATATTAACTATTATAGACATCAATACCCTCAAACAAGCCATGCAGACAAATGCGGAAATGGCAAAAAGACTACATTCTGCATTTTCATCCAGCAATATTGCGTGGTGGGAATATAATGTGGATAAAAATATACTGAACTATTCAGAATCTAATGGGGAAGTGCTCGGGTATACAAAAGACGAATCGCCCAATACCATACCTGAATTACTCAAGCTGATTCATCCAAAGGACTACAACCGGGTAGAGGAACGGATAAATGAATTTTTTGAGGGAAAGATTGAGGAACTGAATATATTTTATCGCATAAAGCATAAAGATGGTAGCTATAGAAACCATCATAATCGAGCAACAATCACAAAATACAAAGATAACTCTCCAAAAAGAATTATAGGGACTATAGTTGATGTAACGGAGATCAAGGAGTATATGAGGTACTACAATGAATAACATAAAAAAATGGGAAAAAATTAAAAATATACTGAAATATCAACCAGACATCTCAAACAATACCGCAAGAAGTGAACTGGTCGAGCAGCTATCTATATACCATGAAGAACTTCTTTTTCAAAATGAAGAGTTATCTCGTTTTAATAATCACCTGGAAGAACTAAAGAATGATTATCAAGAATTGTTCGATTTTGCGCCTATCGCGTATTTCATTATCAACAAAAAACGTTTAATTGTAGAAGCCAATGCAAAGGCAAAGTTACTCTTTGGAGATGTCCTTCAAACCAGCATTACTCAATACGTAGCCCCTGATAGTCGTAAAGACATCTACCTTTTCCTCAAAACTCTTTTTCAGGAAAGAAAGAGCAGAAAAGACATTGTTTTTATAAGTTGGGACACTTCTATACATATGGAAGTGATCGCTAAAAAAATTGTTTCAAAAAAAGACCGTTTTTTAGTTGCCTGTATTGATTGTAATAAACAATATAAAACAATACAAAAAATGAGCAATTTTAGTTATAAAGACCACTTAACCGGACTTTATAACAGACGATACTTTGAAAAAGAAATCCGTAACATAAATCCACAGAAAGACCTGCCATACTCCCTTCTCATCGCTGATGTAAACGGTCTCAAAGTATTGAATGACTCATTTGGTCATCACAGAGGTGATGAGCTTTTAGAAAAAGCTGCCCAGATTATGTCAGAACTCAACAGAAAAAGGTATATTATTTCCCGAATAGGGGGAGATGAATTTGCTGTTTTGTTACCAAGCACCAGTAGTTCAGATTGTAAAAAGATTATGGGTCAATTTCAGAAGGCGTGCTCCAAATTAACGATTAACGACATCAAATTTTCCATATCTTTTGGTGCTGCCACCATGACTGCAGTTGACGAAGATATTGATAATATCCTTATCGAAGCAGAAGAAGAAATGTATCGCAATAAAAATATCCATGAAGCTGAAACAAGTACTGAACTCATAGAATCCATATTTACCATATTATGCAAGAGATGCCCGAAAGAAAAACTTCATTCAAAAAAAGTAGCTCAGTATATGAAAAAATTTGGTGAATATATGAAATATGACCAGGAATATACAGAATTACTAGAACTTGCAGGTCTGTTTCATAATATAGGGAAGGTGGCTATTGATTATAATATACTTCATAAGATAGAGCCACTCTCTTCAACCGATTCTTCCGAAATAAAAAAAATCCCTGAAATAGCCTATCGTATTTTAAAAAGCAGCTCCAAATTTTCCAAAATTGCACATATCATTCTTTATAGCCATGAGTGGATAGATGGAGGAGGTTATCCTAAAGGTCTGACAGGTGAGTGCATACCTTTTGAATCCAAATTGCTCAGTGTGTGCGATGCCTTTGGAGCCATGACATCCGACAGACCTTACCGTATGGCCATGACAAAATCAGATGCTCTGGCAGAATTGGAGGCCTGTGTGGAAACACAATTTGACAAGGATGTGGTGAAAGATTTCGTAAAAATTATACGGTCAGGGTTTATGAAACAACAGGGATGGACATACCAACAAAAACATTGTCAAAGATGAATAATATGAACAATAACAGAAGGATAACCGCTATGTCATCATGCAGGCAACATCCCATGTCATACACACGAAGTGATGGTTTTGGGTTGGGATGAATAATTGACATAAGGGATAGTCTATCTTTATGTCTGGAAAACATTGTTACCCTGTTTCTAGCTATGGACAACATCATCCCCAACAAGGGAAACTGTCAGGCAGCATCTGTTCACATATCTGTGTGGACTTTATCTGGCTGGTTTCCCAGAGAACTATCATTAAAGGAGGAAGTTGACATGAGTATGCAGCGTCCCTTTGTATTCTTGAAACATTGCATCCGTTATCTTTTGAACACTCCCTTATTGCCCTCCTACAAAGCATGCTTGCCATCGCAAAGAATGTTGGGATTCTTGACCCCAAGCCTGTTTATAGCCGTTTTATTGCTTTCTCTGGGAGGCGTAGTGCCCACCCATGCATATACTTATCGTGCAGAAGGTGATTGGACGTACAGAGAAAATACTAGCAATATCCACATAATGATGTACCGAGGGAGTAATACCGCTGTTTATATTCCCAGTACACTGGGAGGTAAGCCAGTGACGTCCATAGGATATGAGGCATTTCGTAACAGCACATTGACTTCAGTGACCATTCCAAACAGCGTGACGAAAATAGGAAAAAAGGCGTTTTATCAATGCAGATCATTGACTTCAGTGACCATTCCAAATAGTGTGAAGTATATAGAAAATGAGGCGTTTTATCAATGTAGCTCATTGACTTCAGTGACAATTCCCAACAGTATGATATACATAAGGGATAAGGTGTTTGCTCAATGCAGCGCATTGATCTCAGTAGCCATTCCCAACAGCGTGAAGCACATAGGAGAGTTTTCATTTCATGGCTGCAGTGCATTGACATCAGTGATCATCCCCAACGGTGTAGAGACCATAGGATACAAGGCCTTTGATAGATGCACCGCATTGACCTCAGTGATCATTCCCAACAGCGTGAGCCATATAGGAACCGATGCGTTTGGTAGCTGCACCGCATTGACCTCTGTGAACCTTACCAACAGCGTGGCGCCCTGGTTAAACTGGGCGTTTCGTGGCTCCAATTCATTAACTCAGATAGAGGTAGGTGGAGGAAATACAGCGTATCATAGCGAGGATGGAGTGCTGTTTACCAAGGATAAAACAACCTTGCTGGTGTATCCTGCTGGCAAAAAGGATGCCTCGTACACCATCCCCAACAGCGTGACGCACATAGCAGAAAATGCGTTTGGGCGCTGCACCGCATTGACCTCAGTGACCATCCCCGACAGCGTGACGTCCATAGGAAGCTATGCGTTTCAAGGCTGCAGCGCATTGACCTCAGTAACCATTCCCAACAGCGTGACGTCCATAGAAGACGGGACGTTTGCTGGCACCGCATTGACCTCAGTGACCATCCCCGACAGCGTGACGTCCATAGGAAACCATGCGTTTCAAGGCTGCAGCGCATTGACCTCAGTAACCATTCCCAACAGCGTGACGTCCATAGGAGACGAGGCGTTTGCAGCTTGCAGCTTGTTGCAAGCTGCCCATTTTTCAGGCGATGCGCCTCATCTTGGATCCAGTGTTTTTGGCAGAGGAGCTTCTGGCTTCAAGATGACCTATCAAACGGGGAAGACAGGTTTTTCAACGCCAACATGGCAGGGTTACCCCTGTGAAGTCAGGGCTGACGACGGTGGTTCTATCGAAGCAGCACCTACCCAGGCAACAGGAGTAACAGTTACTATACAAAATGCCACTTCTACAGTAATGAACCAAGAAGAAACCAGGAAACAATACAACTATTATGAAGAGACCAAGTTAGTCAGCAAAATACATACATATACAGCTACTGTTACCCCCAAAAAGGTGGTTGTGTTTCGTTTTCTTGTCAAAAATCTTTCCAGTGTGTCGGTTGCCGAACTGAAACTGGTGAAGTTTTTGGACAGTACGAACACATATGATGATCAAGGTTATATATACGCCAAAACAGGCCCCATCCGTAACACAGACGGAGTGTGGTGGTTGGCCGATACCAAGGGCAACCATATATCTCAGGATAGTACGACCCAACAGGGAACAGACTACTACGTCTATTTCACCGTTGAGGACGGTGGCCGTTATGATGAAAACGGGGCAGACGGAACTATAACTGACCCTGTGGCCTTGGGAGTTCCTCTGTTGACCGGTTCCGGTGGCGGTGGATGTATGATGCATCCAGGGACAGCCTTTGGTCTGGAATGGCTGCTTCTTGCAGTCGTTGCCGTTGTGCCGCTTGCCAGAAGACGCTGGAGACGCTCACACGCGTAGAGAGTAGGTTGCAGTAACCACCAAGAGCTTTGCTCTGGAACACGTCTGCAACAACAAGATGGTTTTTGTTGTTCACGCAATCTGTACAAAGGCCCTTCCCCTACCGGAAGGGCCTTTATTCTCACAGGGGATCATACCACCTGCGTCTGATATGTTAGCCTGTTTCCTTTACCAGGGAACCCGAACTCGTAGATGCCTAGGAAGCCCGTCTAACATGGAAATTGGATTATACCTTGGTTGTGTCCACAAAAGCGGCAGGACACATGGAATACCTGGAAGAATCAAGACTCTTTCCGTCTTTTCCGTGGGCCTCATAGCGGGTCGGTTTTTTGGATCATGAGCGGTGGAGTGGAGATATGTTCCTCCCATATGGCCTCATTATTACACCTTACGGTTTGGGGCGAAACATGATAAGCAGGCCAATTGTATCCGTGCCAAACAATGCGCGTTGTTCAAGGACACACGCAGGAAGAACAACATCAAGGAGAGTCCCATGTCCCAACACGTAGTCATCGTAGGCGGCGTAGCCCTGGGCCCCAAGGCGGCCTGCCGGCTCAAGCGGGTTCAGCCCGATGCCAGAGTAACCCTGATTGATGCCCAAAAAATTATTTCCTATGGGGGATGCGGCATTCCCTATCTGATTTCAGGCGATGTGAGCGACCCCCAGCAGCTTCGCACCACCAGCTTCCATGCCGTGCGTGACGAGCCGTTTTTCAAACAGGCCAAGGGGGTGGATGTCCTGTCTGAAACCCGGGTTCTCAAGATTGATCGGGCCCGCAAAAAGGTAGTTGTCCAGGAAAAAGACAAGGAACCCCGTGAAATCGGATATGATAAATTAGTGCTGGCAACCGGAAGCCGTCCTCGCCCCCTGCCCATTCCTGGCACTGATCTTCCAGGATGTCTTCCTGTGGCCTCAATGGAAGATGCCCTGGCCCTTCGGGAAATGGTCACCACAGGCAAGGTCGCCAGGGCCGTTATTATTGGGGCAGGCTTTATTGGCCTGGAGATGGCTGATGCCCTGACAGATATGTGGGGCATTGAGACCTCAGTCATTGAACTCGGTGATCAGGTGCTCCCAGGCGTGGTCAGCCCAACCCTGGCCGCTATGGCCCACAAACAGCTTCGGGATAACGGCATTGCTCTCTACCTGTCCGAAAAGGTCACGGCCATTGAAGGACAAGGTAAGGTAGAGCGGGTCGTGACCACCCAACGCACCCTGGAAACCGATCTCGTGATCCTGGCAACCGGGGTACTGCCCAACACCGAACTGGCCAAAGAGGCTGGCCTGAGCCTGTCCGAGGCAACTGGCGGTATCCTGGTGACCAAGACCATGCAAACCTCAGACCCGGACATCTTGAGCGGGGGAGATTGCGTGGCTATTGAAAACCTGGTCACGGGCAAACCCAGCCTCTTCCCCCTGGGATCTATGGCCAACCGCCAGGGGCGGGTCATTGGCACCAACCTGGCCGGCGGCAGAGCAACCTTTCCTGGCGCCGTAGGTTCCCTGTCCATCAAAATCTTTGATATGGGTATTGCTGGAACCGGCCTGACCCTGAAACGGGCCCAGGCTGAGGGATTTGATGCCGTCAGTGCCCAGGTCATCCAATTTGATCACGCCCATTTTTATCCAGAAAAAACCCTTATCACCCTGGAACTGGTCATTGAAAAGAAGACACGCCGTGTCCTGGGCATCCAGGGACTGAGCAAAAATCTCGAAGGTATGGCAGGCAGGATCAATGCCGTGGCCTCCATCCTCAAGTACCAGCCTACCCTGGAAGACATCAGCAATCTTGAAATTGCCTATTCACCGCCCTTTGCCTCGGCTATGGATGTTTTGAATGTTGTGGCCAATGTGGGCGACAATATCCTGGAGGGGCGTAACGTCACCATAAATCCAGAGACCTTTGCCGCGCTGTGGGCAGACCGTGACAACCAGGATTTCATTGTTCTGGACTGCCGTAATCCGGACAATGCCCTTGCCTTTCTTCAAAAGCATCCTGCAATCTGGATGAATATCACCGGCGAAACCGTGCAGGAACATGTGGACGCATTGCCCAAAGACACCACCATCATCCTGCTCTGTAATACCGGTGCCCGATCCTACGAGGCCCAGATCAAACTGGCTAAGGCAGGTCTGACCAATACCTTTAATCTCCAGGGCGGATGGGGCAACCTGCGTCTCTGGGGCCTGGATCCCAGCACAGACGAATAACAGCCCCTTTTCACCATCCACCCACCCCTCAGACCAGGAGGTTTTGTATGCGTGCTCTTAAAATTGTCCTTATCATCTGCTGCATCCTGATCATTCTTATCGGCGGCACCCTGACAGCCATCCTTGTACTCGTTGATCCCAATGATTACAAAGATGACCTTGCTGCTGCGGTCAAACAATACACCGGCAGGGAGCTGACCATCAACGATCCTCTCAGCCTTTCTGTCTTTCCCTGGCTGGGCCTTGAAATGGGCCAGGTCAGGCTGGGGAATGCCCCTGGATTTTCCTCCAATGCCTTTGCAGGTATTGATAAAGCCGAACTACGCATCAAGATCCTGCCCCTGCTGCGCAAGGAACTCCGCATTGGCACCATTGTCCTGGACGGATTCCAGCTCAATCTGGAAACAAATGCCCAGGGAGGTACCAATTGGTCGGATTGGAGCGGGTCTCAGGATGCAGCCCCTACGGCCAAGGCTGCCCCCCAACAGCCTCCTGCACCGCCCTCTGATGCCAACAAACAAGGGGCTGCCCTGGCCGCCCTGGCCATTGACGGTATCAAGATCACCAACGGTCAGATCATCATCAAGGACAGGCAGCAGCAATCTTCTATCGCCTTGACCAATGTGGAAATGACAGCAGATCACATCGCCTTTGGTTCTCCCTTTGCCTTCTTTTTTGGGTTTGACGCCAAGCTCTCTGATCCTGATATAGCCGCCAGGATCACCCTCAAGGGCAATCCCTTGATAGACCTTGCCTCTGGCACCTATGCCTTTTCCTCGGCCAACCTGCATCTTGCAGGAACAGGTGCGGCCCTGCCTGGCGGCAAGGTTGATCTGGATCTGACCACAGATATAACCGCTGATCTCCACAAAGAAACACTCACCATCTCCAACATCCTCTTGACAACCTATGACCTGAATCTCAGCGGCGAGGTGCAGGGCCAAACCATCCTTTCTCAGCCCACCTTTACCGGCGAATTGCACCTGGCGGCTTTCAGCCCCAAAAAGCTCATGCAGACAATGGGCCTTTCGCCTGTGGAAACAGCAGACCCCCACGCCCTGACCAAGGCCCAGACAGACCTGAGCTTTACGGTTGCACCGGATCAGGCCGCCCTGACCTCCCTGCGTCTGTTGCTGGACACCACCACGGTAACAGGAACGGCCCATGTCAACCACTTTGCCAAACCAGCCATTGCCTTTGGCATAGACGTGGACGCCATCAATGCAGATCGTTACCTGCCTCCCAAAAAGGAACAGCCAGCCCCTGCCAACCAGGAGGCCGCCGCAAAGGATACTCAGCAGGCCCCTGTTCCCATTCCTTTGCCCATTGAGGCCCTGCGCAACCTGGATATTCAGGGCAAGCTGACCGTAAAAGCCCTTACCGTGAATCGGCTCAAGCTCTCAGATTTACTGTTCAAGCTCACGGCTAAGCAGGGTAAAATCAGCCTGGCCCCTATCTCCGCCGCCTTGTATGACGGCACCTTTGGCGGGACTGCCGTGCTCAATGTTCAGGGTAAGATTCCCCGTATACAGGTGACTGAAAAGCTTACTGCCATGCAGGTGGGGCCGCTGCTCAACGACATGACCGGCAAGGATACCCTCACCGGTACCACCAGAAGTACGGCCTCGCTGACAACAGCAGGCATGACAGTGGAGGATTTTAAGGCCAATCTGAACGGCAACCTGGCCTTTGATTTTGCCAATGGGGCCATCAAGGGCATCAATCTTCCCAAGATGCTCAGAGACGCTGTGACAAAAATAAAGGGAGGAAAACCCGATCCCAATGCCGTGAACCAGACCGACTTTGCTGCCTTGAAAGGCAGTGCCACCATCACCAAGGGCATCTTGAAAAATCGGGATTTGCTCATGATGTCACCCCTTATGCGGGTCAAGGGGGCTGGCACGGTGGATCTGCCTCAGGAAGGCCTCAATTACCTCCTCAAGACCACCATTGTCTCCTCCCTCAAAGGGCAAAAGGGCGAACCCCTGTCAGATCTTGCCGGTCTCACCGTGCCTGTGCGTATCACCGGAACCTTTGCCAAGCCTGGCTTTAAGCTGGATCTGGCCAGTTTGTTGCGGGAAAAGGGTTTGCAGGAACTCAAGACAAAGGCGGGGCAGAAATTGTTCAAGGGCAAATCATCTGGAGGTTTCAACCCAGGCAAGACCCTCAAGGGATTGTTCCAATAGGTCTGCTCGTGTACGACCACAAGGGATGGGCATTTTGCACCTGTTGTCAGCATTGCCCGCCTTATGCTCCATGTATACGCTGCTGTGCATAGAGGCCGTGGGGAACGGTCTGCTTCACCACCTGTACCTGTTCCCCACAGCCTGACCTTTCCATTAACCTCATTCCCAGGATACCATTATGTCCCCAAAAACCTTGTTTGCATGGCTCATTCTCTTTGTGCTGCTGCCCGTCACAACCTTTGCCCATTCCCTTTTTATCCAGGCTGGGCGGTATCATGTGCATGAGGGCAAAAGCTCGCCCCTGTTTTTCTGCTATGGGCATCATATCCCTGTGGACGATGCTGTGCGTGGCAAAAAATTACGGTTCATCCGGGTCATACGCCCGGATGGCAGTATCCAGAACCTTGACATACGTGATGAAAAATCACTGCATTCCTATGTGGTCAACTATGACATGCCTGGAACCTTCACCCTTGTTGCGGAAACCAATCCTGGCTTTTTCACCACCTGGACGGACAAAAAACATCGCAAACGTCATTCCATTAAGCCCATGAGTGCCATTGCCGACAAGGCCCTCTCGGTGGAAGGCAGTCTGCGCAGCAGTCAATGGACAAAAACCTATGTCACCTGCGAGCAACCTTCTACCCCCTTTCCCGCCCATATCGGGCTGCCTTTGGAACTGGTTCCCTCCAGGGATGTCGGCAGCCTCCACCAGGGCGATACCCTCCGGCTTCAGGTCTACAAAAACGGCTCACTTTATACGGGTGAAGGGTTCTGGGATGCGACCTATAATGGGTTTTCTACCCAGGCAGAGGATATGTATATTCCACGACAGACCTATAAGGGTGGCAGCATAGAGATACCCTTAGACGTTCCAGGCAGATGGTTTGTCCGCTTCTTTGCCAAAACCCTGCCCACAGGCGGCACCAACAAGGATTACCTCCTGGAAAAGCGAACAGCCACCCTTGTCTTTGAGGTACCTAATGCACGAAAACGGCCCAAGAGCAGCGGCCATTAAAACAGGATAAGCATGCAGCCGACCTGATTACCCTTGCACAGCATGGCCCACGGAACACACAGAAAGACACGGAAGAAGAATCTTTCCGTGTCTTTCTGTGTGTTCCGTGGGCCCCATGAGTAGAAAATAACTCACAACATCTCCCGCAGCCGATACACCAGGTGGGTGAATCGCCTGGAGCTTTCCTTATTGGCAAGCCCGATGGACATGGCCTTGTGGGAACCCAGCATCACGGCCAGCTTTCGGGCACGGGTGAGTCCTGTATAGATAAGATTGCGCTGCAAGAGCATAAAATGCTGGGTCACAAGGGGCATGATCACGGCCGGGTATTCGCTGCCCTGGGACTTATGGACACTCACGGCATAAGCCAGGGAGAGCTCGTCCAACTCGTCAAACCCGTATTCCACCTCCCTGTCCTCAAAATCAATCCGCAAGGTCTCTGCCGTGGTATCTGCGGCCACGATCCAGCCCAGGTCGCCGTTAAATACGTCCTTGTCGTAGTTGTTACGCATCTGCAAAACCCGATCCCCCACCCGGTACCGCCGCTGGCCCCGGACGATCTCCTGACCATGCGGATTGAGCCGTTCCTGGAGCAGGGTGTTCAGGACAATGGTGCCCACATCGCCCTTGTGCATGGGGGTAAGCACCTGAACATCACGCAAGGGGTCAAGTCCGTACACTTCAGGAATCCGCTCACAGGCGGTCTTGAGGATGATCTGCTGGATACGCAGGGGGTCATTGTTCTCCACCCAAAAAAAATCTGCCTGGGGAATGGGCTTGGTCGCGCCCAGGGGAAATTCCCCCTGATTGATCCGGTGGGCATTGACCACGATCATGCTTTCCTGGGCCTGGCGAAAAATCCGGGTCAGCCGCTTGTGGGGCACAACCCCGCTCTCCAGACAATCCCGAAGCAGATTGCCCGGCCCCACTGAAGGAAGCTGGTTCACATCCCCCACAAAGATAATCCGGCAGGTAAGGGGCAGGGCCCGTAAGAGGTGCAGGCAAAGGACACAATCCAGCATGGACACCTCGTCCACAATCAGGGCATCCACCTTGAGCTTTTTGTCCTCGTTAAAAACAAATCCACCCTCTCCCAGGGGATCATATTTCAGAAGACGGTGGATCGTGGAGGCACAACGGCCTGTGGCCTCGGCAAGCCGTTTGGCTGCCCGGCCTGTAGGGGCGGCGAGTTTGACCTCAAGCCCCAGGGATTGCAGCGACCAGGCCACCATCCTCGTAATGGTTGTCTTGCCCGTCCCAGGGCCGCCCGTGATGACGTATATCTTGTGCTGACAGGCCCCCAACACGGCATCGCGCTGTTCCTGGGACAGCGAGACGCCAGCTCGTTGTTCCTGATTGTCCATGACCCCAAAAAGCTTGGTCTCATCCACATGGACTGTATGCGAGGCCGTGGCCTCAAGTCTGGCAACGATCTCCCGTTCCATACGGTGGAAAAAACTGGGATACACGGCCTGATGAACATGCTGTTCCGGCAGATCTTCGATGACAATGCGCCTGGCATCTTCCAGCCTGTCTAATCCCTCCCGAAGCCGATCAGCCTGAATATGGCCCAGGGTGTGGGCTGCCTTTTCAAGCAGGGCATCCGCCGGATAGAAAAGATGACCCCGCTCTCCCTGCTGATAGAGCACGTACATAATGCCAGCCTGGATACGTTCATAAGAATCCTCGGCAAACCCCAGTTTCAGGGCCATAGCGTCAGCCGTGGTAAATCCAATGCCCCGGATTTCGTACACCAATTGGTAGGGATCCTGTTTGAGCCGCTCGACCGACTGAATCCCATATTGCTTGAAAATCTTACCCGCAAAGGTAGGGGCAATCCCATAGGTCTGTAAGAAGAGCATAAGGGTGCGGATTTCCCGCTGCTTTTCCCAGGACTGGGTGATCTTGGCCAGGGTTTTCTTGCCCAGACCTGGTACCTGAAGCAATTGTTTGGGATCTTCATCCAGAATATCCAGGACCCGAACCCCAAAGGCCTTGACCAATTTATCGGCCATGCCAGGCCCAATGCCTTTGATACAGCCAGAACCCAGGTAGCGTTTGATCCCGTTGATGGTAGCCGGAAGCACTTGCCTACAGGTTGCAGCCTGGAATTGTCGGCCAAATTTGGGATGTTCCTTCCAGGTTCCAGTGAGTTCGAGCAATTCTCCGGGCACCACCTCGCCCAGGGTTCCCACCACCGTGACCAGACCGGGTTCACCTTTGGCCCGCAAGCGGGCAATGACAAACCCGTTGTCACTGCCTGTAAAGACAATGCTCACTACCTCGCCTTTGAGGGGTATGGTCTGTCCGGTGGCCTGGCCCATGACTGTCACCTCTGCCTCAGATTGTCTGGCGGTATACAAGGGACTGGCGCAGGGTATTCCCGTCCATGTATTTGACCTCAGCTCCTAAGGGAATGCCCTGGGCCAGGCGGGTAATCTTGATTTTGGGAAAGTCCTTTTCAATCATGTTCTTGAGATAGGAGCCTGTGGCCTCTGCATCTCCGGTGGTTCCCAGAGCCAGAATCACCTCATGGATTGTTCCAGAGGCAAGCAAGGCCCGGAGGCCGTCAAGTTCAAGATCCTTAGGATGTATCCCGTCCAGGGGAGAAAGCAGACCGCCAAGGATGCAATACCGTCCCTTGTAGCCTCCAGCCTCCTCCATGACCAGCAGGGAGTCCCACTCCCCCACCACGCATAGTTCTCCAGTATCCCGCTTGGGATCCTGACACAGGGGACAGGGATCTGTATCCCCCAGACTCCCGCATTGGGAACAGATGGACAGATTTTCACGCAGGGTAAGAATACTCTGACCAAGTCCTCGTGCCTGGGTCTCAGGCCATTTGAGCAAGGTCATGGCCATACGCAGGGCACTCTTAGGGCCGACTCCTGGCAGGGAGGCAAGACGGGTAACCAGGTCTTGTAAAGGTTTGGGAAGATTTGCCACGTTCTGCATCCTCTGGATTAGGAAAATAAACCTGGAATCTTCATACCGCCGGTCAGCTGTCCCATCTCCCCTTCAACCATCTCGGAAGCCTTTTTCAGGGCCTCGTTCACGGCTGCAAGCACCAGATCCTGGAGCATGTCCACATCCTGGGGGTCAATCACGGCTGGATCAATAGACAGAGAAAGGATTTCCCTGGCTCCGGAGGCCGTGACCGTTACCATGCCCCCGCCTGCTGAGGCCTCAACGGTTTTGGTCTTGAGGGCATCCTGCATCTCAACCATTTTCTTCTGCATCATCTGGGCCTGACGAAGTATATCGTTCATACTCATAGAAAAATTGCCTCTCTGGTTATATCGTTGTTCAGGCTGCTCCCCAGACATCCTCTGGTGTGCATGGCTGCAGCATCATGTTCAACGTCTTGTGGACGTTGGAGAGCATGGAAAAACCTTCCATGCAAACGTTGCCTGCCTTGCATCTGATGTCTGTGGAACAGCCTGAAGGTATGCGTTACGTAACAAACTCGTTGAGCTGATCTGACACGTGATTGTTTGTCCCTGCCACGACTCATTGGTGGGTATGAATATCCACCACCTGGGCCCCAAAGGTATCCATGACCTCCTTAACCAGGGGATCCTCCAGGGCCTGCTTGCGAACCTCACCGTATGAGACATGGGTAGGTTCCTGGGGGGGCTCCACCACAATTTCCAGGGATCTCCCTGCCCATGCACGGGCAAGTTCTCCAAGACGGCCAAGGGTCTCCTTATTGGAGCATTGCTCGTAGACAAAATCCTTGAAGCAGGAAATCCGTATGCGGTCTGCCTCTACTACCCCCTGCACCTGCTTGAGGAACATGAACCCCTGGCCGGTCTTCCCCTTCCTGGCATGACAAAAAGCAACAAAATCCTGCCAGTCGAGCTTCGGGACTGAAGACACAGCAAATACCCCTGGTTCCTCCTTCACCCCTTCCTGAATATACGGTTCATCAGATGCATCAGGAACCTGCTGTTTCCCTTCTCCCAAGAGTTCTCGTTCCTGGACCATATGCTGGCCCTGTTCCATCGCCCTGACCTCCCCATTGACAGGGGTCTTGGAGGCCACAACCTTAGGGGCCTCAACCGTAGAGGCCAGGGCAGAGGCAGAAACATCAGAAGAGGAACCAGAAGACAGGGCTGCCGGAGGTATCTTCCGGGCCCTGGAACCAGCGGGTGTCCCCGTGGGAACCTTATCCAGGGGCAGGAGGCTGGGAAGGTAGCTCAGGTTAATGAGCAGCATTTCCAAATCCAGCCCAGGTTCAAGACTGGTCTGCACCCGCCGCTGACCTTCCAGGGTCATCTGCCAGCAGGCATGGACATGGGACAGGCTCAAGGTCGCGGCACAGGCCTGCCAGGCCTCCACTTCCTCCTGAGGGAGATCAATGAGTGCCAGGGCCTTATCGCCTAATTGGTGAAGCAAAAAGAGATTGCGCCAGCACAGCACCAATTCTCGCAGGAAAAAAATGAGATCCAGGCCCTTGTCCAGGATGTCCGCCTGGATACGGGTCATGGCCAGCAGATCCTGATGGGCAATGGCCTGGACAAGTTCCAGGTACATTTCCTGATCAGCCAGCCCCAGCACCTCACGCACATCCCGCACCCGCAGGCCATCCTGACCCAGGGCAAGTACCTGGGCCAACAGGGACATGGCGTCCCGCACACTGCCTGCCCCCCTGCGGGCCACCAGGTTCACGGCCTGCGGCTCAAAGGGGATGGATTCCTGATTAAGGATAAAGCAGAGATGATCCACAAGCTCTTTGGCAGCAAGACGCTTGAACACATAGTGCTGGCACCGGCTGATAATAGTCTGGGGGAATTTTTCCGGCTCGGTGGTGGCCATGATAAAAACCACATGCTCAGGCGGTTCTTCCAGGGTCTTGAGCAAGGCATTAAATGCCTGCTTGGAAAGCATGTGGGCCTCGTCAATGATGATCACCTTATATCGGCAATCCAGGGGAGCGTAGGCCACATGCTCCTGGAGCTTACGCACATTGTCCACACCGGTATGAGAGGCCCCGTCGATCTCCAAAACATCCACGCTCGACCCCTGGGTGATCTGGCAGCAGGTACGGCAGGTATTGCAGGGTTCAGCCGCAGGTGCATCCTGACAATTGACCGCCTTGGCAAAAATCCTGGCAATGGTGGTCTTGCCCACCCCCCTGGTGCCGCTGAAGAGATAGGCCGGAGCCACACGATCCTGGGCCGCAGCCTGGGAAAGAATCGCTGTAATTGCATGCTGTCCCGCGACCTGTTCAAAGGTCTGGGGCCGGTATGTGTTGGTAAGGACGTCCTTGCTCATAAAAAAAAGGGGGAAGATAGACGGTATCAGGCCGTCCCAAAAGCATCACCGGTATGGGTTGCTGGCGTGTCAACACGTTCTTTCTTCCCAGATATACCTGGGCCTTGAACCTGCTGCCTTGCACCGGATGCTTTGTGGACAGCCTGAAAAGGTACATGTTCTGACAAACGGTTCTTCCTCTACAGGGAATAATGGGTCAGCCAGGTATCATAGTCGGCATTTTCGCCTTTGACCACTTCAAAAAAGGCCTTTTGCAGGGTCTTGGTCACAGGCCCGGCATGTCCGGCCCCGATCTGACGGCGATCCACCTCGCAGATGGGTGTGACCTCAGCAGCCGTGCCGCAGAAAAAGGCCTCGTCAGCCGTGTACACCTCATCACGACTGAAACGCTGTTCCAGCACCTCGTAACCAAGATCTCTGGCAACCCGAATCAGGGAATGACGAGTCAGACCGGCCAGGATGGAGCCCAAAGGCGGAGTTCGCAGAATCCCGTCTCTGACAATAAAAAGATTTTCACCTGTGGCCTCGGAAACATACCCCTGGGCATCCAGGAGCATGGCCTCGTCATACCCATCCTGCAGGGCCTCGCGCTTGGCCAGGACAGAGTTCACGTAATTGCCTGCGGCCTTGCTCTTGGTCATCATGGAATTGACATGCTGTCGGGTGAAACTGGAGGTTCTGACCCGGATACCCTTTTCCAGGGCCTCCTGACCCAGATACGCCCCCCAGGGCCAGGTGGCGATGATCACCTGCACGGGGTTGTCAGAGGGATTCACCCCCATGGCACCAGCCCCCAGAAAGACAAGGGGCCTGATATACCCCTCGGCAAGCTTATTGGCCGTAAGGGTCTCAATAATGGCCTGGCAGATGGCTTCCTGGGAATAGGGGACGTCGAATTGAAGGATCTTGGCTGATTCAAACAGCCGACGAACATGATCCTGCAAACGAAACACAGCAGAGTCATTGGAACAGGCGTAGCACCGGATGCCCTCAAACACGGCTGTTCCGTAATGCAGGGTGTGACACAGCACATTGACGTTTGCCTCGGCCTGGGGAACCAATGTCCCATCGAACCAGATCTTGCCTGCATCTACCATAAGTCATGCCTTCCTTTGTTGATGTTGGAAATATGGGGACAAAAAAGAACCGCTATAATGTAGGGAATCGGTATTCCAGGGTCAAGACGGAAATAAGAAAACCAGCCTGCTTCCTGGCCCCATCACTTGCTCGTATGGCTGAAGACCCCGTCCCAGTGAGCATCAGGCGGTTGTGCCATCAAGGTGACACACCGCTCATGATACAGGGCATAGAGCCGGATATCCATATAGTCCTCACGCAATCGGGCAAAAATCTCCAGGGCTTTTTCAAAGGCTTGGTCGCGGTACAGGGCCATCCCCCTGGCATAGAGTTCCAGTTCCTCTCTGAACTGTTCGGCCCTCTCCGGGGTGTGGAGGTTAAAAATGGTCACGGGTTGGTTCTTGCCCTTGACCCTGACCCGATCAATCTCTTGCCGGACAAAGGCGTCACCACATGCACGGGCAATCTCCTCACTCACCAGCAGGGTCACACCATAGAACTTGGTCAGCCCCTCAAGGCGGGAGGCCAGATTCACATTGTCCCCCAGGATGGTGTAGTCAAAGAGTTCCGCAGATCCCATGTTGCCCACCCGTACCTGGCCGCAATGCAGACCAATGCCAATACGCAGATTCACCCCATAGCGCTTTTGGAAATCATCGTTCATCTCATGCAGGGTGATCAGCATACCCAGGGCCGTCTTCACCGCCTTAAGCTGATGGTCAGGCACGTCCATGGGTGCGTTCCAAAAGGCCATGATGGCGTCTCCGATAAACTTGTCCAGCGTGCCCAGATGCTCTGTAATGACCCGTGTCATAGGTGAAAAATAATCGTGAAGCAGGGAACTGACCTGATGGGGGGAAAGTTGTTCCGAGATGGAGGTAAATCCTCTGATGTCGGAAAACAGGATACTGACTTCCTTTTCTTCACCGCTGAGACTCAGCTGTTTGGGATTCTTGACGATCCGATCAACCACAGCCGGAGCTACATATTGCGAAAAGGCCCGGCGGAAAAACAGTTTTTCCTTTTCCGCCAGAAAAAACTTGAGCAGATTTAACAAAGCAAAATTGCCTGTAAGAACCATCAGGGAAAAGACCGGTGAAAGCACGATACTCCATTGCCCAAAGGCCCAGAAGGCTCCATAGACAATCCCTGCTCCCATCAGGAGAACAAGGGGCAGCACAAGCCGAGATTGTGTCCAGGCAATAACCCCTGTGGTCGTAACACCGGCCAGGATTAACAGCAACAATTCCAATCCGCGAGCCCAGTCAGGACGGCGGATGAAATCCCCTGAAAGGATATTGTCTACAATATTGGCATGAACTTCCACGCCCGGATAGTTCGTGTCCAGGGGAATCGTCCTGAGGTCCTTGAGTCCGGCTGCCGAGGTACCAATGAACACGATCTTACCGGCAAAGGTCTGGGGCGCAACCTGATCACGCAGGATATCGCCTGCCGAGATATAGGGAAAGGTCTTTTCAGGCCCCTTGAAATGGACGTGCAGACATCCCTGTTGATCCAGAGGAATGACCTTGCCGCCAATGCTCATGGAAACAATGCCGCCAGGGGCAACCTTAATGAGAACCTGTTGGTTGGGGAGGGCCTGCAACAAGGCAGCCAGGGCCAGGCTGGGATACACTGCACCCTTCCAAAATACGAATAACGGGGTCTTTCTGAGCACCCCGTCACGATCTGGAATGGTATTAAAAAAACCTGCACCAGGGCATTGCCGTGTCAGACTTGGCACAGGGGCAACCACCCCCTTGGGGAGATAGAGGTAGTGTTCCAGATCACGGGCGCCGGGTTCCTTGATCACGGAAACCTTCAATGTGGGAAGCACAGGAGGCTGGTCATCAGAGACGGCCCCAAAGGTGAAATAATAGCCCAGGACATAGGGGCCTTTAGCCAGAATATCCCCCAGCAGGACATCATTATCCATAAGGGCTGGAGGTATGCCGGTAAAACCAACGTCCAGGTGCAGATCCTGCTTGAGTTCCTGTTGCATGATACGCGGCGAGGATCGGTCGCTTTCCGCAAATACAATATCCATGCCAATAGCCAAGGCACCGCTCTGACGGATCTTTTCCAGCAGCAGGGCCATCCTGTATCTGGGCCAGGGCCACTGGCCAAAGGCCTTAAGGCTGGCCTCATCCAGGTCAACAATGACTGGAACCGGACTATGCGTGGTCTTGGCCTCATATTGCAGCACCACATCATAGAATGTGTGGTCAAGATAGGTGAAAAAAAGAGGTTTGCGCACAAAGAGCACACAGGCAACAAGGGTAAGTACCCCCCCCGCTGCCAGCACAGAAAACCGGCTTTGACGCATCAAGCGCCGCAACTGCTTGCCCAGGGCAGCCATCACCCACTCACCCAATGAACCCAGATCGTCCGGGTTCTTGGCCCGTCAAATTCTGCCAGAAAAATACGCTGCCAGGTACCCAGACAAAGCCGTCCCTCTTCCACCAGAATCTGCTGACTGGGGCCGATCAGCGAGGTCTTTACATGGGCATCGCTATTGCCTTCAGCATGGCGGTAATCCCCCTTATGGGGCACCAATCGACGAAGGGCCTGGATCATATCCCTGGCTACGTGAGGATCACACCCCTCATTGATGGTCACGGCACAGGTAGTATGGGGAGAATACAGGGTCAGAACCCCCCTCTTTGTCTCCTCCTGCCCGTCAAGATAGTCCTGAACAAGGGGGGTGATATCCTCTACAATTTCACGCTGGCTTGTGGTGATCTGTATGGTATCCATACTAGGTGCGACTCCTTGGTGTCATTGGGTTCAATCTCCTACCTGCCACACGGCCCGGATACATTGCTCATGGCATACAGGATGCGCTCTTCCCGCTCCTTCCGCTCAGCATCCAGCCGTTCGCAGGGAAAAGTCCCTGCCAGGTCCAGCAACTCCTTCCAGGTGGGAAAGGCGTGAAAGCCTTCTCTGATAACTTCCCCATCCCTGACCCGAACCAGCTTCGCCTCTTTGGAGTCTGTGACCACCAGCATAGGGACAGGCCCCTGGGGGAAAAGCCTGGCCGCAGCCACATACTGCCGGACATAGGAGATCAACCCGCCAGGACAGAACATGACCAAAAGAACGGGATGCCCCAAGGGATCAAGGGCTATAAGGTCGAGAATTTTTACAAAGGGCTGACCGTCCACTGCATAGGCAAGAGACACCTTGGTACGGAGCTGATCCTTGGGATAGCCCCGTTGTTCCACAAGAATCCGCGCAATGGCCTGACGCAGATCCTCAAAGGTGGTGTCTTCAATGGTCTCACCGGAAACATAGTCCGTGATGGTCTGGTGAAGGCTGATTTCGTGCATGGGAAAAAGGGGGGGCCGTACTGTTTTGTGTGGGTCATCAAACAATGCCGTGAGAGATGGAGAGCTTTTGATCCAGAGTACAAACAGTGGTTCTCTGGCTGTTGCTCACGTTCACAGGGCATGGGGGGGTTACGATGGTGAAAACCTCGTTGCGTTGTATTGTTACAAGCAGATCGCATCATATACGATCAAACAAACTGTCATCAACGATGATGCATGAAGTATGGCACAAGGGATTTTGGCTTTCAAGTAATGACTGTTAAGAACAAATAAACTGTCCTCAGTAAGAACACATAAACTGTCCGGTTTGTTAAGGTGGGAAAGCTCAAGGAGGTTTTCCCATGAAACAGACAGA
>PDWJ01000724.1_pt1 | contig 46035 bp, 46 predicted proteins | sample 1430881 | NCBI WGS metagenome assembly PDWJ01 (sample SAMN01162460, study PRJNA174530) | Oral metagenome, whole genome shotgun sequencing project. | biome: Marine environment; feature: Marine mammal; material: Swab sample of the gingival sulcus; isolation source: swab sample of gingival sulcus...
AACAAAAAACATAAAAGTAGTGCCATACAAACATCTTGCTAAACTATAACATATTAATATTACACTCTTTTAATTTCAACCTTGCTGAACTTGGGTTAAGATGTCTTCATCAATGCCCACAAGAAGCAATTGAAATTAAAAACAAGACGGTGAATAAAGTGAAATATCATCCTGAAATCACAAATGATTTATCGGTAAAATTTAACAAAAACTAACATAAAAAGTCGTTTCAGGATACACTCTTCACATTTATAATGTAATGAATCACTCATAAATTTCATTCAGCTGCCAAAAAAAGTTGAATGTGTTTATGAAATAGAATAAAAGTTTTAAAATCAATATAAAAAATGAACTTTTGAAGAAATATTAAATAAAAGAGCCAGATAAATGTTTGAAATTCAATGTTATCATAGCTTCATTATAACAATTCTCATTTTTCAAATTATTCCCGGTGCTGGTACAATTGCTATATTATCAGCCACTGCCAGTCATGGTATGAAATCAGGTATGAGTGCTGTATTTGGTATTCTTTCAGGTGATTTTTTGTATATGTCATTTGCAGTACTTGGTCTTGCTGCATTTCTCCAGGAGTTTCCCGCTGTTTTAAAAATGGCTCAATACACCGGAGCATTCTATTTATGTTTTTTAGGGCTGCAAAAAATATTCTTAAACCATAAGGCGGAGTCATTAAATAATAAACAAAAAAGTAATAAATTGAAAACATTTAAACAATCATTTACAATATGTCTGGCAAATCCTAAGGCCATCATGTTTTTTATGGCTTTTTTCCCTTTGTTTTTATCAAAAGAATCAAAGCCAATAACCTTAGTGGCCATGATGTTTCATGTTACAATAATCAGTTTTATATATCAAAGTTTATTGGTCGTAACAGGAAACTATGTCAAACAATTCCTCTGTAAATGGAGATTTTCAAAATTAGTTGCAACACGTTTGGCAGGAATAGCACTTATAGCTTTTGCCATAAAACTTGCCAAAAATATTGATTAATCAGCTCTCTCCCCCCTATATAATTCTAAAGACCAGGCACATGAAAAAAATCGGGACACTGGTTATTGATTGATAATCAGAAAATTTGCTTTTGTAAATTTTTTATTCCTCCATATTCTTGACATATAATTATTATAATTTTATTTACTAATGGCTCTTTTAGACCATGGCTGTATTTATATTTTTTCCAGGTAAAAAAATGAAAACTAAAAAAAATTTTTTATTAATTTTAATTGCTTTCTCAATAATCGCTTTTTTAAGCGGAGGCATTTATTTTTTATTTAATAAAAAAGCTGACAACAGAACAAACCTTAAAATTAACATGCCGGCTTCCATAATATCAAAAAAAGAAGCTTTTATATATTTTACAGAAAATTCAAATAATTATCTTAAAGCGGAAAAACAAAAAGTTGTTTTTGATACAAACGCCAGAAAATACGCACAAAATTTAATCAGAAATCTTCTTGACGGACCTCAAAGCAATAATCTGATATCTCCTGTTCCTGAAGAAACAAAACTTATAGCATTATATATCCAGGACGATAATACAGCAGTTCTTGACTTTTCAAATGAAATCAGCAAAAATCACCCCCGTGGAAGTCAGGCTGAAATACTTACAATATATTCAATAGTAAATACACTGACTCTTAATATAAATGAAATTGAAAAAGTTAAAATTCTGATAAACGGAAATGAAGCTGAAACTCTGGCAGGACACATTTCCTTAAAATTTCCACTTAAAGAAAATCTGGCAATAATAAAATGAAGAAACAGCAAAATATAGAAAAATTTCGAAATATTGGAATTATGGCTCATATAGATGCCGGTAAAACAACAGTTACAGAAAGAATTCTTTACTATACAGGCCGCTCTCACAAAATAGGAGAAGTTCATGATGGAGAAGCTGTCATGGACTGGATGGAAGACGAACAGAAAAGGGGTATAACAATAACCTCTGCTGTTACAACCTGTAACTGGGGAAAACACCAGATTCAGATAATAGATACTCCGGGTCATGTTGACTTCACTATAGAAGTTGAAAGGTCTTTGAGAGTTTTAGATGGTGCTGTTGCTGTTTTCTGCGGGGTTGGCGGAGTTGAGCCCCAATCTGAAACTGTATGGAAACAGGCTGATAAATACAGGGTTCCAAAGCTTGCATTTATAAACAAAATGGACAGGATTGGTGCAGATTTTTTTAATGTTGTTGAAATGATGAAGGAAAAACTCCTTGCAAATCCTGTTATTATGCAGCTTCCCGTGGGTAAGGAATCAGATTTTAATGGAATAATAGATCTTATTAAAATGAAAAAAATTGAATGGGATTCTGATTCAAAAGGCGCAAATTTTTTTGAAACCGATATTCCTGAAAATATGCTTGAAGAAGCTCTTCTTTACAGGGAACAGCTAATTGAAGCTGCAGCAGATTTTGATGACGAAATAATGGAGAAATTCCTTGGAGAAGAAGAAATTCCTCCAGAGCTTGTTATAAATGCCTTGAGAAAAGCAACCATATCACTTGATGCTGTGCCTGTATTCTGCGGTTCTGCACTAAAAAACAAGGGTATTCAGCCTTTACTTGACGGAGTGATAAATTTTTTACCAAGTCCTGTGGATGTCCCCCAGACTCACGGAATCAATCCTGAATCAGGAGATGAAAAACTTTTTGAACCGACTGAAAAAGCCCCTCTTTCAGCTCTTATTTTCAAGGTTTCATATATTGAGGGCAGAAAACTTTCATTTGCAAGGGTCTATTCAGGCAAACTTGAAGCCGGTCAGGATGTCTATAATCCCAATCTTGACAAAAAAGAAAAAATTTCAAGACTTCTTTTAATGCATGCAAATAAAAAAACAAGAATACCCCAGGCAGGCCCTGGAAGCATAATAGGGGTTGTCGGCCCTAAATTTTCCACAACCGGCGATACCCTGTGCAATGAAGACAATAAAATTATTCTTGAAAAAATAGACTCTTATGAGCCTGTTATATCCATTGCCATAGAGCCAAGGACACATGCTGATCAGGAAAAGCTTGATGAGGTAGTCAAGAAATTTGTGGCAGAAGATCCTACCCTGAAAACAAAAATAGATGAAGACACCGGTCAGATAATACTTTCAGGAATGGGGAAACTTCATCTTGACATAGTTACAGCAAGAATGATGAAAGAATTTAATACCGGTGTAAATGTTGGGAAACCTCAGGTTGTATACAGGGAAGCCATTACAGGCACTGCCAGTGAAAAAGCTGTTTTTGACAGGGAAATCGGCGGTACAAATCATTATGCAGAAATAGAAATAAAAGTATCACCTCGTGGAAGGGGTGAAGGAAATAAATTTGTATCCAGAGTCCAGTATCCAGAGGAAAAATTAAATTTGTTTGTAAACTCCAATGTGGAAGAAGGCATAATCGAATCTTTAGACAGTGGAGCCTTCATGGGTTATCCGGTTGCAGATACACTTGTGGAATTTATCTCATTTAAAACAAAAGATGAAAATCCAACTATAATATCTCTTAAAGCCGCAGCATCAATGGCTCTTAGAAATGCTCTGTCAAATGCTGAACCATTTCTTCTTGAGCCTGTAATGAATGTTGAAATTTTTGTTCCAGAAGAATTTCTTGGGGATGTAATAGGAAATCTGAACTCAAGGGGCGGTCAGATAGAAGCTGTAAATCCTAAACAAGGAACTCAGCAGATACTTGCAAAGGCGCCTCTTTCATCATTATTCGGATATTCAACAGATTTAAGATCCTCTTCACAGGGAAGGGGAACCTTTACAATGAAATTTTCACATTTTGATAAAGCATGATTTATTTTTGCTTAATCAATTAGAATAAACTGATTTTTTCTGGGTTTTGCAACTGAACAGTTACCTGAGAAATTATATTTTACTGGACAATTTCATTAAAAAAGGAGAAAACTGCCCCAAACTTCAGGGGGAAAAATGCCGGAAAATAAAAACCAGACAATTATAGGTGTAATTTATGCTCTGTCAGCCTATCTTATGTGGGGTGTTTTCCCTTTGTACTTCAAATTTATGGCCCGTATTCCACCACTTGAAATTCTTGCCCACAGGGTAATATGGTCTTTTATTCTTCTTTTTTTTTCTGTTTTATTTTTCAAAAAGCACTACAATCTCAAACAGGTATTGTGTCATAAAAAAACAGCAGTTATGCTTTTTTGCAGTGCAACTATTATTGCCAACAACTGGCTGGTCTTTATCTGGGCAGTAATAAATAATCATCTCCTTGATGCAAGCCTTGGTTATTATATAAATCCTCTTGTAAATGTTTTACTGGGAATGATTTTTCTGGGTGAAAGATTAAGCAAAATGCAATGGCTGGCTGTATTTCTTGCAATTATTGGAGTAAGTGTCCAGCTTATTAGTTTTGGAAAGATTCCATTAACTGCCATTTTTCTTGCTCTTTCATTTGGGTCTTACGGTCTTATCAGAAAAAAGGTAAAAGTGGCTGCTGTTCCAGGTCTGCTTGCAGAAACAGGATTGCTTTTTCCAATAGCATTGATTTATCTTTTAAGCTGCATTGACAATAGTAACACTGCAAATATGCTGAATAATAACTTATCCCTTAATCTGTCACTTATGGCAGCCGGATTAATCACAACACTGCCCCTTCTTTGTTTTACTGCCGCTGCAATACGTCTTCGTCTCTCAACACTTGGTTTTTTTCAGTATATAGGCCCAAGCGTAATGTTTTTTATTGCTCTTTTTATTTTTAATGAGCCCTTTTCTGCACCATCTGCACTTAGTTTTCTCTTTATATGGTCTGCTCTTGCTGTTTTTTCTGCAGATGGATTAAGAAAGGCTAAATTAAAATAAAATTTATTTTTCTATTTCTCTGTTTTCTTTTTTAAATTTTTTAAAACTTTTTACAGCCTCTTCCTTTTTTTCACCATCAAGAAGCTCTATTGCTTTCTCATAATGAAACTCAGCAACTTTTATATTATTTTGCATTTTATAGAATTTCGCAAGATTCAAATGCGCCAGTCCTTTAAATCCTGTTTTTTCATATGCTATTCCAAGATAATACCAGGGTGACTGCAAATCCGGTTTTTTGTAGGTAAGTTCAAGAAAAATATCTTTGGCTTTTTTATATTTTTTTAGACGAAGATACGATCGTCCAATCATTTTATCTATCTCAGGGAAAGATACCCCATGATTTTTTATGGCATTAAACTTTAACAAAGCACCTTTATAATCTCCTTTTAAGAAAAGAGCTTTTCCATAATCAAAAAGAATTTCGGGGTCAAGGGCATTAAAAGTCAATGCTTTTGAAAAAAAATCTGCTGATTTATCATAGCGTCCTTCTTTCATAAAAAAAAGAGCCTTGCCATAATATGCAAGCGGCTTTTTTGCAGGATTTTTTTCAAGATCATCAAGTGTACTGATAGCAAAATTATTATCCTGATAAAAAACCATTGTTTTAATTTTAACCTTATTAAAAGAGTTAAATGCTCCGCTTTCTTTCAAAGGGGGAAACCCGTTTTTATTCTTGTTTATAAATGCTGTTATATGCTCAAGCCTTTCCCTGGTTCCAGGGTGGGTTCTAAGATAAACAGGAGCTTCTGTTTCTGTGAGAAATTCTTTTGATCTTATTTTTCCCAATATTTTAAGAAGTCCCCTTGGATTGAACCCTGCCTTTGTCATATAAACAAGCCCTCTGTTGTCTGCTTCTCTTTCATCATTTCTTGAGAATGAAAGCATTGCAGACTCACCTGCAGCCTGTGAAGATGCAATCAGACCCATTACAGCATCAGGGTCTCCTCCACTCATACCCAAAGCTATACCTGCGGCAAGTCCTGCAAGAACACCGGCAGAAATTTTTTTTGAATCCTCTATCTTATGGGCAATATGTCTGCAATTTACATGGGCTATTTCATGGCTTAAAATACCAGCAAGTTCAGCTTCATTCTCCATTACAGAAATAAGCCCTGTATGAATAAAAATATATCCCCCGGGAACTGCAAAGGCGTTATATGTTTTATCGTTTATTACCATAAAATGAAAATCAAATAACTTGTTGTTTGATTTCAAAACAAGTTTTTGACCGAGTTCAGTAATATATTTTTCTATAAAAGGATCATCAACAACCTGGTATGCCCTTTGAACCTGTTCCATAACCTTTTTACCCAATTCTTTTTCTTCCTTTACAGTAAGTGAAAATGAAATGGGCTGTGAAAATAATAAAAAGCAGATAACCATCAAAAAAAATCTAATTTTCATTTAAATACCTTTTTACTTGAAATAAACCTCTTAAATCCTGTAGTAAAAAATCACTTTAACTAATTATTTCAAAATTCCCTTATTTATGCTAGAGGAAATTTACTATGGCAAAAATAATAGCAATTGCAAACCAAAAAGGCGGAGTAGGCAAAACAACAACAGCGGTCAATCTGTCAGCAGCTCTTGCCCTTGCAGGGAAAAAAACATTGCTTGTTGACTGTGACCCCCAGGCAAATGCCACCACTGGTACAGGGATTGACAAGACAAAGCTTGAAAAGACCCTTTATCACCTTCTTATAGAACAGGCTGTTCCTGAGGAGGTTATTTTTAAAACAGAAATACAAAATCTTTCCATTATTCCTTCAAAGGTTGAACTTATTGGATTTGAAGTTGAAATTTTAAATGAACCGGAAAGAGAAGCTTTTCTTTTAAAAGCTCTCAAAAAGATAAAAAAAAATTATGATTTTATAATAATGGACTGTCCGCCATCACTCAGCCTTCTTACTCTGAATGCACTTGCAGGAGCACACACTGTTCTTATTCCCCTGCAAAGTGAATTTTACGCTCTTGAAGGTTTAAGTCAGCTTTTGCAGACCATAAAAAAAGTAAAACAAAGTATTAACAAAAATCTTAAAATTGATGGTATTTTGCTGACAATGTTTGACAAAAGAACAAATTTGTCGGCACAGGTAGAAGATAATGCCAGAAAATATTTCAAGGACAAGGTTTTTAAGACAAAGATACCCAGAAATATAAGGCTTTCAGAGGCACCAAGCTATGGAACCCCTATTTTTCTTTATGATTCGTCTTCAACAGGCTCGAAAAGCTATATTGATCTGGCTAAAGAAATAATGAGTAAAACAAAAAAATCACGATAAAGATAATGGTAAAAAAAAATATGAAAAAAAAGGGGTTGGGTAAAGGACTTGAAGCTTTAATTCCTGAAACTGAGTCATCAGGTAATACAAAGGATAAAAATTTTATCAAATGCTCTGCATCATTGATTGAAGAAAACCCTTTTCAGCCAAGAATAAAATTCGGGGAAAAGGAAATAGAGGAATTAAGCGAGTCTATAAAAGAATATGGAATAATCCAGCCTGTTCTGGTTCGTAAAAAACCTGACTCAGATAAAATATTTCAGATAATTGCCGGAGAAAGAAGAGTAAGGGCCGCAAAAAAAGCCGGACTTCAGGAAATCCCTGTTATAATTAAAGATATAGATGACATACAGATGCTTCAGATTTCCATTGTTGAGAATATTCAGCGTGAAAATCTTGATCCTGTGGAAGAATCAAGGGCATACAAAAGGCTTATAGATGAATTTGGATATACTCAGGAAAATCTTGCAAAAGCAGTGGGCAAAAGCAGACCTGCAATAACAAATTCACTCCGTCTTTTAAACCTTCCTGAAAATATTTTAGATTCTCTTTCAGACTCCCTTATTTCAACAGGACATGCAAGGGCTCTTCTTGCTTCAAAAGACAGTTTTGTACAAAACAAGGCTTTTTATGAAATTCTTGATAAAAAATTAAGTGTGAGAAAGACTGAACATCTTATATCAAGGCTCAATGAAAACGATATAAATATTAAAAAAACTCCGGTTCGCCCGCCGGAATACAATGAAATGGCAATTAAACTCTCGGATATTATTGGAGCAAAGGTAAGTATTTCAAATAAAAATAATAATTCAGGTAAAATTGAAATAAAATTTAAAAACAGAAATGAACTCCAGAAAATTTTTGACTATCTTAACAATAACGATACAGGAAAAAATCTCCAGTAATGAAAGATGATATAACAATAGCAAAAACAGCCGGATTTTGTATGGGAGTTCGAAGAGCTGTTGAGATTGCAATTGAAGAAGCAAATTCCAGAAAAGGAATAGAATCTATAAACACCTTCGGCCCTCTCATTCACAACCCCCAGGTTCTTGAACTGCTGGAAGATAAAAATATAAAATGTATTGAGCAAATCCCTGAAAAAGGCAGTGGAACAATAATAATAAGGGCTCACGGAGTTCCTCCTGTTACAAAAAAAAAACTTAAAAATGCCGGGTTCAGAGTTCTTGATGCAACCTGTCCCAGGGTTGTAAAGGTTCAGGCAATAATAAAAAAGCATGCCTCCACTGGTTTTAAGGTAATTATTGCAGGAGATCATCATCATGCAGAAGTAATCGGGCTTCTTGGGTATGCAGAAGACCATGGTGTAGTCATAAATTCAATGGAAGAATTTGACGCCCTTCCCTCTTATGAAAAAGCTATTGTTGTGGCCCAGACAACACAAAACACAAAATTTTATAAAGAGCTTGAAAAAAAAATCATTGATAAATTCCCCAACTACAAATTTTTCAATACAATTTGCGATTCAACTGAAAAAAGACAGGAGGAAATAAAAAATATCTCCGCCAAGGTAGATGCCATAGTTGTTGTTGGAGGAAAAAACAGCGGTAATACAAAAAGGCTGAAAGAAGTAGCTCTCCAGCAGGGAACAAAAGCCTTTCATATTGAAAGTGAAAAGGAGCTTGATACTGATTATATTGCCTCTCTTGACAAAATAGGAATAACAGCAGGGGCATCCACACCAAACTGGATTATCTCTCAGGTTTATAATTCTGTAAAAACTGCAAAACTTAAAAGAGGAAAAAATATTTTTATTTCTATTTTCATGCTGCTTAAATTTTTATTGAGATTTAATATTCTTCTGGCAGCAGGTGCTGCAGCTCTTACAATGGCTGCAAATATTTTGCTTGGATTAAACTCCATTTCTGTAAATATGATTTTAACTGCATTTCTTTATACTTTTTCCATGCACACTATAAATAATCTTACACTTACCGGATCAGACCGTTTCAATGATCCTCAAAAAGCAAAACTGTATGAAAAATATAAATATTTAATTTTTTTGTCGGCAGTTATTTCCATATTGTCATGCTTTTATACTTCATTCAAAATGGGTATTATTTCATTTATTATAATTCTTCTCATGTCGGGTGCAGGTCTTTGCTATAAACTTCCAGTTATAAATATTCCAGGAGTTACAAACGGACGGGAATCATTAAGCGGTATTCCCGGTTCAAAAGCTGTGCTGATTGCAGTTTCATGGGGTATAATATGCACATTTCTTCCTTTATCAGCCTCTTCTGATTCCATATCCATTACAAAAATACCTGGTATTTTTATTGTTTTTCTTTTTACAGCCTCAATTACCTTTTCAAGAACCATATGGGTTGATATTCTTGCAATACAGGGAAACAAAATAGCAGGAGAAACAACTATTCCCATTATTATAGGAGAAAAAAAGGCATTTACTTTACTTATATATCTTTTAAGTTTTGTAATAATACTTATTCTAATTGCTTCATCTTTTAATATTATTTCAAAATTTGGGTTTATTCTTGTATTATACCCGGTTTTTGCTCTTTTATTCATAATAAAAACCAGAAAAAAGCAGCTTCACCCTGGTTTTTTTGATGATATAATAACAGAAAGCATGCTGCTTATATCAGGCTTTCTTGCTGTTATATGGAAAATTTTTTAAAATGATTGTCGTAAAACCTGAAATAACAGATGAAATAGATCTCCACAATTTCAAGCCTTCTGAAACATCAGAACTAATAAACGAATACATTTTTGAGTGTATAAAAAAAAAGATATCCATGGTCAGAATAATTCATGGCAAAGGGAAAGGTCATTTAAGACGAAAAGTGCATAAGGTTCTTCAGACAAATAAATATGTTAAAAAATTTTATCTGGCAACTCCAAACTCAGGTGCATGGGGTGCCACAATTGCTGTATTAGAAAAAAATGATATTTCAAAAACCTGAATATTATAAGAAAGGGACAGTTTTTATATGGAACCGATAATTAAAATAAGAGGATATCATACTGATTCATATCAGCATGTTAATAATTCCCGTTACCTTGAATTTCTTGAAGAAGGACGCTGGCAGCTTTTTGAAGATTACCTGTATGAAAATTTTTTCAAAAATAATGACTATTTTTCTTACGTTGTGAATATAAATATTTCATATATACAACAGCTTAAAATTGGAGACATCATTATAATAAAGTCATATCTTGAATCCATTGGAAACAAAAGTGCTGTTTTAAAGCAGCAGATTTTTAATAAAAATACAGGAGAAATAGCTGCAGATGCACAAATTACTTTTGTTATTGCAGATAAAAATAAAAAGACATTAAAAATTGAAGGCAAGGTAAAAGAATTACTTTTAAAACTACCTCAATATAAGGAAATATAAAGAGCTGCCCCCATAGTTCTCAGATTATTATTGAATACGAATAATGAAAACGGAGGTTAAGTATTGGATAAAAAGCAAATAAATTTCTCAGGTGAATTTATTAATCTTCAGGATGAATTAAATTTCAGAGAAACAATCTGGCCGCAAGATATTAAACCCCTTATATTAATTTGTCTTATTGTAATAATTGTTTCTTTATGTGAAAACTTAAATGACATAATGCTTTTTAATTTTTCAGAAAAAATATTTTTTTTAATTTCTTTAAAAGGAATATTATTTTTTTCAGGAATATTAACTATTATCTATGCTATCCATGAACCATTCACCCCTTCAATTTCTTTTATAGCATCAATTTTTATAATAAGTACAGGCTTATATATTTCAGGCAATGCAATAGTAAACAAAAATTCATTCTTATATCCACTCCCTGCAATGAGTATTATTACAATACTTTTTTATTGCTTTGCCAATTTCAGGCTGGCTTACATTATCATTGCAAACTTTTTATCATCTTCAATTTTTATAACCGCAAATATATTTTTCATATCAGATAATATAAATATTATTATTGTAAATACAATTTTTCTTGTTATTGCAAATATTTTTGGGATTACAGCTTTTATTAGGTTTTCATATTTTAAAAGAATGTATTTTTATGAAAAAAAAGAGATAATAAATTTAAGAAAAGAAATTGTAAATGAAATTGAAAAAAATAATGATCTCAAAAATCAAATACAAGGGATTGAAAAAACAGAAGAAAATATTGAAAAAGCAGAAAAAAACATTGAAAAAGATGAATTTTCCACTCATCTGGAATCAGAATTTGAAAAAAGTATAAAATACAAAAGCGATCTTTCACTTATAATAGTTGAAATAAATAACTTTCATTCAATAAAAACAAAGCTTGGAGAAAAAATTACAGAAATTGTTTTAAATGATGTCTCAAAAATATTTTCAGATAAAACAAAATATAAAGGAGATTTTTTCAAAAGAACCTCTGAAAATGAATTTATTTTTATTCTCCCCTCTACGGATGAATACGGAGCTTTTTCTTTCTATGATAAAATAAGCAGCCAAATCACAAAAAGAGCTTACAAGATAAAAAATAAAATAATAAAACTTACAACAAATGCTGGTATTATATGCAGAGATGATGAAAAAACACCTTCTGATTTTATTAAAAAAGCAAGAAAAAAATTGGCTGAATCAAAAAAAAATAAAAACAGGGATTCTCTTTTTTTATAAATTAACATTTCAGGATTTCAATTTATGAAGGAGTATAACTATGAGTAATAACTGGTATAGTGTGAGATGCTTTTTTAAACACCCGGACAAGGATAAGCTGAATAAAAAAAACCTTTATGAAGAAAGAATAACTGTCTGGGAAGCAGCCTCTTTTGAAAAAGCCATTGAACTTGCAGAAAAAGAAGCTCAAAAATATGCTCTCAATACAGGGTGCAAATATTCCGGTTTTTCACAATCATACAGAATTATTAATAAAAAACAGATAAATAGCGGTTCTGAAATTTTTTCACTTATGAGAAAATCTGACGAACCTTTACAGGATTATCTGAATGGATATTTTGACACCGAAGTGAAAGAATAAAAAAAGCGTCTCTATACTGGATAACAGAATAACAGGCTGTCAGAATAATATGACCTGATTTTTGTGTTAATATTCAAACATCTGAACTCAAAGGAGTTTTTTATGAAAGTTACATTTTATGGAGCAGTAAGGGAAGTAACAGGTTCAATGCACCTGATTTCAGCAAATAAAGACAGAATTCTTCTTGATTGCGGTCTTTTTCAGGGCAGGAGAAAAGAAACAGAAGCAAAAAACAGGAACTTTCCATTCAATCCTGAAAATATAACAAATTTAATTCTTTCCCATGGACATATTGATCATTCAGGTAGAATTCCCCTGCTTGTAAAAAACGGTTTTAAAGGAAGAATTTTTGCTACAAGGGCTACACATGATGCCTGTAAATTTTTACTTATGGACTCTGCCCATATTCATGAATCCGATGCAGGTTATTTGAATTATAAAGCCCTGAGAAGTCATCTTTATAATATTACAGCCAAAAAAAACTCAGAGCTTACAAACAGAGAAAAAAATGAAATCAAAGCCAGACTTAAACTGGGCAGGCACAAACTTAATGCCTCTGAGATAAATAAGATGATATTAAAATATCAAATAAAAAATATAGAACCTCTTTATTCCAGTAAAGACGCAGAAAATTCGCTCCAATTATTCAGCGGATATCCATATAATGAAAAAATTACTGTGGGTAAAACTGCAAGTGTTACTTTTTTTGATGCCGGTCATATTCTTGGCTCAGCTTTTTGCCTTATAAAAATTTCTGAAAAAGGGAAAGATTATACAATCTGTTATACTGGAGATATAGGGAGATTTGACAGGCCGATACTAAGAAATCCTACATTGATGTTTCCTGAGGAGTATAGAAATATTGATCTTATGATAATGGAAAGTACTTATGGAACAAGATATCACGGGGCAATTGAAAATCTCAGGGAAAGATTAAAGGATGAAATTATAAAAACTTATGACTGCGGTGGTTCTGTCATTATCCCGGCTTTTGCCCTTGGACGTACCCAGGAAGTGGTTTATGTTCTTCATGAACTCTACAATGAAGGCTTGGTTCCAAGGCTTCCTGTCTTTGTTGACAGTCCCCTTGCCAAGAATTTAACAAAAGTTTTTGGCGAACACCCAGAGGTATATGATAAGGGAGCCCATAAAACTTTTCTCCAAAATGGTGAAAACCCCTTTAATTTCAAGGAAATAACATATATTTCATCTGTAGAGGAGTCCATGGAAGCCATGAAACTGACTACCCCTCACATTGTGATTGCATCTTCTGGAATGTGCGAGGCAGGAAGAATTCTTCACCATCTCAGATACAAAGTTCACAATGATAAAAACACAATCCTTATTGTTGGGTATATGGCAGAAAATACTCTTGGAAGAAGAATAATGGATAAGGGCCTGGAATATGAACAAAATAACAGAAAGGGAACTGCTCCTGAAGTAAAAATTTTAAACAAAACCTATCCATTGCGTGCAAGGGTTTCAAAGATAAGCGGTTTTAGTGCACATGCAGATCAGGAAGAAATGACAAAATTTCTTAAAGAGTCAAACCTGAATATTAAAAAAATAGCAGTAGTTCACGGGGAAGAAAAGGAATCCAAAGGATTTGCAAAATATCTTAAAGAAAAAAATTTCAAGGCTTTTGTTCCCCGGCCTGAAGAAACAATTGATTTATAGAATACCAGAGGATGGTAATATGTTTTTTGATACCACCCTCAAAAAATTGCGGCTTACAAAATACTTGAAATAAAATCTGAGATCCTTTTGTTTTTTTGTGCAGAAGAAAAAAATTCCCGGGGAGTACCTTCTTCTATAAAAACTCCGTTTTCCATAAAAATTACCCTGTCAGCTATCTCCCTTGCAAAACCCATTTGATGAGTTACTATAATCATTGTCATTCCTTCTTCTGCAAGAGATTTTATTGTATTAAAAACTTCTCCCACAAGCTCTGGATCAAGGGCTGATGTAGGTTCGTCAAAAAGCATTAATTTAGGCTGCATTGCAAGAGCCCTTGCTATGGCAACCCGCTGCTTCTGCCCTCCTGACAATTTTGCAGGGTGAACATCCTTTTTATCCAGCATCCCGACTTTGGAAAGAACCTGTATGGCAATTTCCCTGGACTCTTCCCTGCTTATTTTTTTTACAGTTACCGGAGCTTCCATTACATTTTCAAGAGCTGTCATATGAGGGAAAAGATTAAAATGCTGAAAGACCATACCTATTTCACTTCTTAAAAAAGATATTTTTTTAGGCTTATCAACTACTCTTTTACCTTTTTTTATTATATAACCAATTTCTCTGCCTTCAAAAAAAATTTTCCCTTCTTCTACTTTTTCAAGAAGATTTATAGCTCTTAAAAGAGTTGATTTGCCTGAACCCGAAGGGCCTACAACAACAACTTTTTCTCCTTTTTCAACATTTAAGCTGATGTTGTCCACAGCTTTTAAAGACCCAAAAAATTTTGTAATGTTTTCAAGCTTAAGAAGCGGTATGCTATCTTTTTTCATAAATACCTGTTCTTTTTTCAAAATTTTCAAAAATAAATGTAAAAAAAGTAGTAAATAAGAGATATATAACTGCTGCAAGAATCAGGACATTGATATTGAAATAAGTGTTAAACAACCTGTCTGCAGATCTCATAAGCTCAACCATTGAAATTGTTGAAACAAGGGCTGTATCTTTTATAAGTGCTATAAATTCATTTCCAACCGGCGGAATAAGTCTTTTATATGTCTGAGGTATTATTACTCTTTTCATTGCTTGAGAATAAGTCATGCCAAGAGCTTTTGCAGCTTCCATCTGACCGGAATCTATAGATTCAATACCGGCCCTGATAATTTCAGCAAGATAGGCTGAATAGTTTATTCCAAGCCCAATAAGAGCTGCACTTAAAGGATGAAGGGTTATCCCAAGGGAAGGAAGTCCATAATAAATAAAAAACAACTGGAGAAGCAGCGGAGTTCCTCTGAAAAACCATATAATGAACCAGCATAAATAAGAAAGAGGCTTAAATCTGCTTATTCTGCCAAGGGCAATAAAAAGCCCTCCAAAAGGAGATATAACCATGGTAACCACAACCAGAACAAGCGTCATAATAGCGCCTTTTAAAAGAGAAGGCAGAAATTTCAGAGAATCACTAAAAAACAAAACATATTTGGGCTTAAAATCCCTTTCAACAGATTCCAGAAAATTTTTAAGCTCATAATTCTCAGGATCAAATTCAAGGGCTTTTTTACAGGCTTTCTGTGCCTCTTTATAATTTTGCAGTGCATGATGAAGTTTTGCAATTTCAAGCTGTGCATTCACAAAATCATTTTTCCCCTCTTGTGTTTCAGAAGGAGTTATTTTTTCCAGTAATTCCATAGCCCCGTTAAAATCGCCCTGTGCTGTTAAATCAGAAGCTTTTTTAAATAGGGCATGGTTTCCTGCGTATACTGGATTCAGATTAAAAAGAAAAAAAATCACAAAAAAAAAGACTTTTAAAAATTTCATAAAGTATTCCGAAAAAAAACCTTATATCATTGTATTTTTTACCATTTTGAAGGATTTGTGATATCTGCACGGAACCATTTTTTTGAATATTCAGCCATTGTTCCGTCTTTGACCATCTGATCAATAGTTGACTGAACCTTTTTTCTAAGGCTTTTATCTGCTTTTCTGAAAGCTATACCAAAAGGTTCTTTGCTTATAAATCCGGGTATAGTCTTAAATTTTCCAAGTCTTTTTGCCACAGCATAACGCCCTACAACATTGTCTATAACAACAGCATCCAGCCTTTTTGATTCAAGATCAAGCAATGCCATTGGATTGTCTTTATATTCCTTTATTTTTGCAGGAGGAACAGGAAGGTCTTTTACAGCTTCCACAGCAGAAGAGCCCTTCTGAACTCCTATAATTTTACCACCAAGCTCACAAGGCTTTGAAAATCTTTTATCGTTGAATCTTATAACAGCAATCTGTCCGTCCATTATATATGGTTTTGTAAAAGCAACTTTTTTTGCTCTTTCCTCTGTAATTGTCATTCCGTTCCATATACAGTCAAACTTGCCTGAATTAAGAGAATGAATAACTCCGTCCCATGCTGTTGGCTGCCATTTTATTTTTATTCCAAGTCTTTTTCCAAGTTCTTCGGCAACATCTATATCAAAACCTGTCAATGTTCCATCTGCTATCCTGAAGCCCATAGGTGGGAATGCATCATCAAGACCTATTGACAAAACCCCTGCTTTTTTTACCTTTTCCCATGAATTGTCTTTTGCCTCAGCAAAATTGAAAAAAACCATTACAATCATTAAAACTGCTAAAATACGTTTCATTTTTCCTCCTGATATTTTAAAACTCATGATTATATGAAACGAGAACATATATTAAATGCAAATACGAGTAAAGATTTTTATTAGACATTAATTTAACAGATATGATAGTCCTTAGTCTGAAAAAGTTTTTCATTAATTTTCTTAAATCTAATAACAAGGAAAACATTTATGAATTCAAAAATTTATACCTTCTGCAAAGCATCTTTTGTCTTTTTGCTTATTGTACTTAATACTTTTATTTTTGGTACTATTTTTCTAATTGCCATTCCCTTCAAACTTATTTTCAGAGAAAATCTTGAACTAAAGCTCTCAATATTATTAAATTTTTTGGCAACAACCTGGATTTCTGTTAATAATTTTTTCTTTAATTATATCTCAAGAATAAAATTCAGGATAAATATACCAGATGATATCAAAACAGATGAATGGTATCTTATTTTGTCAAACCACAGAACATGGTCTGATATTTTTGTTCTTCAATATACTTTTAACCGCAGGGCACCCTTTCTTAAATTTTTTCTAAAAAAAGAACTTATTTTTGTCCCTGTAATTGGTTTTTCATGGTGGGCTCTTGATTTTCCTTTTATGAAAAGATATTCAAGGGAATACATAGAAAAAAATCCTCATATGAAAGGGAAAGACCTTGAGACAACTATAAAATCCTGTGAAAAATTCAAATACAAACCTGTATCGGTAATGAATTTTCCTGAAGGTACAAGAAACAGAAAAGGCAAGGCTCAAAAAATGAAAAGCCCCTACAAAAATCTGATACGACCCAAAGCAGGGGGATTTTCATTTGTACTTGAGGCTATGAACGGAAAAATAAATAAAATTTTGGATGTTACAATTTTTTATTCTTCAAAAAACCCTTCCCTCATAGATTTTCTTGCCGGTAATATTGATGATATCTATCTTGAGGCAGAATCTATTGATGTTGAAGACTGGATGGTTGGAAGTTACATCGAAGACAATGAATATAAGAAAAAAATCCAAAATTTTTTAAACGATTTATGGAAGAAAAAAGATAAAAAGATTGAAGAATTTAATTCTAAGTATTTTTAATCTTATTATGTCTTTTCTGAAAAGGTTTAATCAAAGAGTGTTTTTATTTCATTCATTCAAGACAAAAAGGAGCTTATAATGAAAATTCTGGCAGTTAACGGAAGCCCTACCAAAAAAAAAGGCATGACAGATATTACTCTGGATCTTTTTTTGAAAGGAGCCCAAAAAAAAGGAGCTGTTACTGAAAAAATTTATCTTCAAAACAAAAAAATAAACTATTGTGCAGGATGTTTTAACTGCTGGATTAAAACTCCGGGAAAATGTATACATAAAGATGATATGACAGAACTTCTTGAAAAAGTTGAAAGCACTGATATTCTTATTATTGCAACCCCACTTTATGTAGATGGAATGACAGCACAGACAAAAACTTTCCTTGACAGATTAATTCCCCTTGTGGAGCCTGAATTTGAGATGGTAGAAGGACATTACAGGCATGCAAAAAGACTGGATAATATTCCATCTGTTGTGCTTATGAGTGTTTGCGGATTTTATGAGATGGATAATTTTGACGGGCTTGTTGATCATGTAAAAAGAATGACAAAAAATTTCAGGAGTGATTATATAGGAGCTGTTTTGCGACCTTTCTCCTATACCCTTGTGATGGAAGAGCTTTTCCCTGAAGAAGTTCAGAAAATTAAGGAGGCCATTGAAAAAGCAGGAGAAGAACTTGTAACAGACAGGAAATTTAACCCTGAAACACTTGAAAAAGCAGCTTACACCCCTCTTGGAGCTGAAGATTCTCTTGCAGGAGCTAATATGTTTTGGGATCTTTGCAGGAAAAAGAAAAATTTTATTTACCACCAGCCAAGAAACAGCTTAAAAACTGCATAAAGACTGATAAAAAAATAAAGGCTGTATATTTTTTATACAGCCTTTAATAAAAAAGGATTAATTAATCTCTTTTACAACCCTGAAACCTATATAGTTTCTTTTTGCCTTGGGCCCAATAAAAAACCTGTTGGCAGCTCTTGCCATTGCAGTACTATGTACAAAACTTCCTCCCCTGAAAATTTTTTTATCGCCTTTTTTCCCAATGGGATTGGTTATTCCATCAACATATGTTTCAAGGCTTGCACTTACAGATCTTGAAAACAGCCTGTCCCACTTAGTTGAATCAAGACACCATTCCATAACATTACCATGCATATCATAGAGCCCGAATTTGTTTGGCATTTTCAATGCAACCCTTTGATATTTCAAGTTATAATATGGTTTTTGTTTCCCGGAATTACCGCAATACCACCCTGCCTTATCAAGATTCTTATCAAAACTGCATCCCGATACATTTATTTTACCTGAACTGAAAGCCTCTGAGCTTCCTGCTCTGCAAGCATATTCCCATTCAGCTTCTGTGGGCAGTCTGTAGGAAGATGTCTTTTCTCTTAAATTGAGTTTTTTTATAAAAATATTAACCTGATTCCATGAAACTCCTTCAACAGGACAATTATCACAGCGATTTGTACTGGAAGATGGATTTGAGCCCATAACAAGCTTCCATTGTTTTTGTGTAGTTTCAGTTTCAGCCATAAGAAAAGGTTTTGTTATATGAACAGTATGAAGTTTTTCATCTTTTTCATGCCCGATTTCATCTTTAGGACTGCCCATAAGAAATGTTCCCGGAGGAATTACCTTTAAAGTCATTCCTATGCTGTTTTTATAGGCAGAAGTCTTGCCTGAAGTAAAAATCAATACAAATAAAATTATTATAAAAATTTTTTTTATCATAAAACCTTAAGGGTCTTTATAAATTAATTAAATTAAGCTTGCTTTTCTTTAATATCTTAAAGATATTTGTATAATAAAAAATTCGCAAGTTTTTTTATTATATTTATGGAGGGAATATGAATTCAGATTATAAATTTAATCCGGGTATAGATAAAGATTTTATGGCTGATGACAGTTTTATTGAAAAAAACACTGATTATGACAAGGGCCTTAAAAAAATTATCAAAAGGGCAGATTTCCCTTTGTTGATGATTGGAGGATTTCTAATGGTTCTCCTGGTTATAATACTTTTCAAACTACCTGAAGAAAAACACATTGAAAAAACTGAACCGCTCTCTTTAAATAAAGAATTAAAGGAAATAAAAAAAATTCTTGATGAAATACGTTATGACATTAATAAAATAAAAACTGAACCTTCGGCTGACTTTAATTCTAAAAATGAAGAATTTATAAAAATTTTAAACACTATTGATAAAAATTTTTCACAAAAATTTTTAAAACTTGAACAAAGAATTAATAAAACAGGAGCTCTAAATTTTAATCCTTCCATAAAAAAAATAAAAAAAACCGAAGCTGAAAAAAACCAGCTAAAAAACAGAAAAAAAGTAAAAAAATTTTTTCACAAAGTAAAAAAAGACGACACTTTATATCGGATTTCTATAAAATATGGGGTCTCAATAAAAAACATCAAAAAATGGAACCATCTCAAAACAAACTCAATACATCCAGGGGAAAAACTTGTCATAAAAAAATAACATCTATATTATGTCCGATTACTTAGGACAGTTTATTCGTTTCTAAAATGGATTTTTAAATTTCTTGACTTTATATGCAGATTTAAGTATAATTTATTCCATACTTTTCAATATTAAACACATTTTTTCGTAATTAGAGCATATATTTTTTAAAATCTTATCCGGTATATTTTTTGCTTATCTTTTTATAGTTATAAACAAAACATAAGGAATAATTTATGACAAAAAAAAAAGATAATGAAATGTTTGAAAAATGGGCCAGCCTTTCTGGTCAGATTGCTGGTAATATTGCCAGGATGTGGGGTCAAAAAAGTTCAGTGGATCTTGACTCTGATGACTTAAAGGCCAGGCTTAATCGTTCCTGTAAATTTTATTTTGAATTATGGGAAATTTTTCTTGGGTCAATAAAAAATTTTGAGGCTTTTTATATTACAGAAAAAGATTTTGAAAAAAGAAAAACTTTTTTTGAAAAAATAATAAATTTGACAGCAGAAAATTTTCAGGAGCTCCAGAAAAAAAATTTCGAACATGCAGAAACAATTAAAAAAAATTGGGAAAATATGGACCCTGGCAAAATTGACAAAGAAATGATCAAACGGCTGGGGGAAATATATCATAATGAATTCTCAAAAATTTATGGTATTCCCCAGGTGGGTCTTTTTAGAAAATATCAGAAAAATATTGCAGAATCTCTTGATAAATTTAATCTTTTTAATGCCTCTTTAATAGAATTTCTATATTTTCTTTATTTACCCATGGAGAAAACCTTTCTTAAGATGGAAAAAGATTTTGAAAAACTGTTTAATGAAGGAAATCTCCCTCAAAATTATGAAGAGTTTTACAGACTCTGGATTAAAAAACTGGAATCACATTACATGTCAATGTTCCGTTCAAAGGAATATATCTCTGTATTGGCCAAAACCTTTGAAAAAATGGCTGAGTTCAAAATGGCAAGGGAAGCTGTTCTTGAAGATATTATGCATTCAATCCCTGTTACTACAAAATCTGAAATTTATGAAATTTATAAGGAATTTGCAGATCTCAAAAGAACTGTAAAAAAAATGGAAAAAAATAACTCTAAATAAGATTTTTTTTTAATCATAGGGGGCTCATTATTATGACTGATTTTTCACAGATAACAGAAAAATTTTTTGATGATATCTCCGAAAATACAAAAAAAGCATCATCTTATATCAATGAAGCTTTTGAAGTCCTTACAAGTGACCTCAAAGACGGTATAGGTCAAAGTCCTTGCGAAATCATTTATCAGGAAGACAGAGTAAAACTCAAATATTACAGATCAAATGCGAAAAATAAACAAAAGCGTAAAACACCGCTTTTAATTGTCTATGCACTTATAAACAGAGAAACCATGCTTGATTTACAGCCAGGAAGAAGTATTGTTGAAAAATTTCTGAATAACGGTGTTGATATATACATGATTCAATGGGGTTATCCTTCTTTTAAAGACAGATACCTTAAAATGGACGATCATATAAATGGTTATATGAATAATATAATTGACTTTATCAGGGAAAGAGAAAATGTCTCAATGATAAATCTTATGGGCATATGCATGGGAGGAACTTTTTGTACGATATATTCAGCTCTTCACCCTGAAAAAATCAAAAATCTTGTTCTTACAGTAACTCCAACAAGTTTTGATACAAAAGACGGGCTCCTTCATCTATGGATGAAGCAAATCAATGTTGATAAAATTGTGGATGGTTTTGGCAATATACCTGGAGATATAATGAACTTCGGCTTTCTGCTTCTAAATCCGGCAAGATTAATGATTGATAAATACATAGGCTTTTTAAACAATATAAGCAATAAGACTTTTCTGGAAAATTTTATACGCATGGAAAAATGGATATATGACAGCCCTGATTTACCCGGTGAAACATTCAGGCAATTCATAAAAGATCTTTATCAGAAGGATCTTCTGATAAAAAATGAACTTGTTATAGGGGGGCAAAAGGTTGACCTTTCAAAAATAACCATGCCTGTTTTAAATATTTTTGCAAAATTTGACCACCTGGTTCCTCCTTCTGCCTCAAAAAAAATAACAAGTGCTGTTGGAAGCAGTGATACTGAAGATCTCTGTCTTGAAACAGGCCACATAGGTATTTATGTCAGCTCAAAATTTCAAAACGAGTTTGCACCAAAAATTTCTAAATGGCTTCTGGAAAGGGATGATTGATAAAAAACTTATATAAAAAGTGTTAGCTGTAAAAATTAAAAGATACCTCTTGCAGGATAAAACTTTTTTACAAATGTATCATGGGAGGATTTCATGGAAACTGGGAAAACTGTTTCAGAAATGAATATTGGAGATTTTGCAGAATTTACTAAAACAGTATCAGAAACTGATGTTTATCAATTTGCTGGAGTAACCGGAGATTTTAATCCTGCACACATAAATACTGAATATGCAAAAAATACATTTTTTAAAGAAAGAATTGCACATGGCATGCTCAGTGCCGGATTTATTTCAGCAATTTTAGGTACAAAACTTCCCGGCCCGGGTACAATTTACCTCAAACAGGAGCTTTCTTTTCTGGCACCTGTTAAAATAGGAGATACTGTAACAGCAAGAGTTGAAGTAGAAGAGATTTTTGTTGATAAAAACAAGGTTATTTTTAAGACCTTCTGTAAAAATCAGGAAGGAGTTAATATTCTTGATGGAAAAGCAACAGTTATGCCTCCAAAAAAACAATAAATAGCAACTATTCATCTAAAAAACTGAAAAAAATCAGTTTACTGAAAGATAAGGTGAGTTATTTTTATGGGCCTATTTCAGGAGATAGTTTTTTCTCTCCTGCCTCGGATTACATCAAGAATAATACAGCAGCCGTTTCAGTTTAAACTGAACAATTACAAAAAATATTTGTTTGAAAAGCTCTTAATATAACCATTTAAAGGTTGCAAATATAGCTTGACACTTGCAGAGTATATGTCTATTTTCTTTCATCAAAATAAGGAAACTTTATGGATTATACTGACTGCATTGCTTTTCTTCTGGCCAAGGCAAACCAGAAGTCTCAAAATTTTTTAAAAAAGAAACTTCTTCCCTACGGACTGACGTCTGTGCAGCACCTCATTCTTGAAGTAGTTATAACAAATGAAGGCCTTACTCCCGGTGAAATCGGCAAAAGGCTTATATCAGACAACGCCACAATCTCGGGTGTTCTGGAAAGAATGGAAGAAAATGGCTGGATTATAAGAAAAAGCGACCCTAATGACAAAAGAATTTCACGAATTTTTACCGGTAAAAAAATTGAAGAAAGAAAAAAAGAAATTTTTCTGGAAAGAGAAAAAGCAAATAATGAGCTTTTAAAAAATTATTCTGATGAAGATAAGAAAACATTAAAACGACTTTTAAGGGACTTTATTCAAAGCCCTCAATGACTCTCTTTACAGAGTGCCAAATTTAAAAAAACAGAAAATAATTAGAACTCAGGCACTCTGAAAAAAATTTATTTGAGAGTAATCTTACCCTTGTTTTTTTCTATTATTTTAATTCCAATCCCTTTTACCTTCATAAGATCTTCTACTTTTTTAAACCGGCCATTTTTTTTACGGTATTTAACAATTCTTTCAGCATAATTTTTACCAATACCTTTTAAAGAACAAAGCTCTTTGACACTTGCCCTGTTAATATTAACCATGCCTTCAGCTATAGCAATTCCTGAAAAAAGAACAATAAAAACAAAAAAACAGATAAAAATTTTTTTTAGCATAATGTCCTCCTGATAATTAATCTTTCCAAAGCAATAAAATTCTTTTAAAAAAATCAGATTAATTTATTTATATTCTAATTTTTAAAATAAAACAATAAATTATTCAAGAAAACATTGTTAATATATTTTTATCTATATTTATCAGATTGAAATTTATCAAGAAATTTGCATATTAAACCATTAACGATATCACTTTTTTCTATTGGAGCCATATGCCCGCCATTTACAACATGTACTTCAATATCTTCAATTATTTTTATAAGCTCCAGACTTATAAAGGAAGTTATTTCAGGACTTTTATTTCCATACATCAGACATACTGGTATTCCCATATTCCGGTATGATAAAAGATTAAGATTATCAGCAATAGTTGCCTTGTAATCAAGGGGCATTTTTTTTATACAGTCTCTGAATAAATTTTTTATCTCTTCAGGCAGTTTATCAAAAGTACCGTCTCCGCTGAAAACATCAATAAACTTTCTACATCCTGAATCATAATCACCAAGAGCGATGTCCTTTTCTATCCCTTCTATAAACTCTTTACCAAGGTCAAACATTTCCATGTTTAGATCACGAAAAACATGATTAAGCATAGGTTCATAAACACTTAAGGAAATATTTTTTCTATGTGGAAAAGTCGAATATCTCATTGCGACAGCACCACCATAAGAATGCCCCACAAGATGGAAGTTTTCACCAGTTCCTGTTTCTTTATCAAGAACAGATTCCATCAGCTCTATTTCATCATCAAGACTGAATCCTTTAACTTTATCAGGAAAAGGAGTTTCTCCATAACCATAGAGATCTATAGCTATTAATTTAAATTTATTTTTAAGACTTTTAAAAATACTTAACCATTGTTCTTTTCTGCTCATACTGCAATGCAAAAAAACAACAGGAAATCCTTCGCCCTGAACCATATATCCAGATTTAATATTCATAATTAACCTCGAAAAATTTTAATATTCCAAATATTTATTAACAATAGATTCTGGCCTGAATATTTCAAGAATCTCCTCTGTCTCTTCCAGGGAAAGCTTTGAGCCCTTAACAGAGTTTATTTTTTCAGCAAGGCTTTCTTCATCCATTTGAGCAAGATTTTTTTTAAGGCTTTTCCTGTTCATTATATCCCGAACCCCCCCAGGACTATCAGTTGCAACAACATTTGTTCCTGATGCAATAGCCTCTATCAAGACCATTCCAAGACCTTCAAAATCAGAGCTTAAAACAAAAACTTCTGCTTTTGCCATCCATGCATAAGGGTTATCTGTAAAACCTGCAAAATATACTTTTTTTTCAAGACCAATATTTTTTACAAGTTCTTCAAGCATTGATCTTTCCTTACCGTCTCCAGCAATAACAAGAATTTCTTCTGAACTATATTTATCAACAAGAATCTTGTATGAACGAATTAAAAGAGAAAAATTTTTCTGGCTGACCAAACGTCCAAGTCCAAGAATATATTTCCTTTCTGGTATTTCAGGGAGATTTAAAGATGCTTTTTCACGGATAAGATCAATGTTGATAGGATTTGTTATTATCCTGACCTGAGCTGGATTTAAACCCAGTTTTTTCATATGTACATTAAAATTTTCAAAAACTCCCTTTGAAACGCAGACAAATTTTTTTTTATTAAACAAAATCCTTCCATAAAATCTTTCAAGAAACCCGTTTTTTTTCTCTTTAAAAATATTTTCGCATACATTGATAAATCTTGGATCATTAATTTTCCAGATCATCTCGAAGCTGCCCTGCCCTCTCACAATGACATGGTCAAACCTGCCTTTTATCTTTTCAATCTTTTTAAGTTCCCTAAAAAAAAGACCTGACTGAAAAAAACCTTTCCACACAAAAAGGCTTTTCCTGAAAACAATGTTTAAAATTAAGCTTATTATAATCCATATAACTCCAATACCTGTACCAATTAAAAGCCTTTCAAGATTAAAAAGCCTGATATCAACATTTTTATTTTCAGGTTTAATCACTACAGGCTTATCTTTAAGATAAATAAGAGTTACATTGTGTCCTCTTTCTGCAAAAGCATCTGATAAATTTGCTGCAACTCTTTCCATCCCCCCAATTCTAAGGGATCTTACAACTATTGCTATATTCATTAGAATCCTCTTAAACTCATTTTTACACTTAAATACAACCGTTAAGGATACTTAGCTGTCAATTTGTAAATTTCTTTCCCGGAGATAATTTGAATAAAGAAATCCAAGAACAACATTATTTATAAACACACCTGGCCAAAAAGAATTCATGGACTCAAAATTGTTTATAACAAACCAGTATATTATAAATGATAATCCAAAAATGAATATTAGATTGCCACTTGCATAATTATTTCTACATTTAAAAACAGAATTTAAAACATGGATATACATAAATGAAATAAGAAAAAAACCTGTAAAACCGTATGCCAAAATAATTTCAATGGGAAAATTATGTAAGTGCCCAAATGCCTTTTTCAGTTTTTTAGAAAGCATTTCTGATTTTTTTATTACCAGACCTCTTGAGTTAGCTCCCCAACCCAAAACAGGCCTGTGCCTAATCATTTTAAATGCACAAAACCATGTTTTAACTCTTATTATAGAGCCTGAATCAGGCAAATTTTTTATATAATAATCCATTCTTTTATCAAAACTTGAAAATTCCTTATCCGAGTTAATTACATTAACTATTTTCTTAAAATTATTCCATCCCACATCAAATCTTGAATCAAGCCCTCCAAACTTTATAAGGGCAATTAAAAAAATTAAACATATAATCAATACTATAATTATTCTTTTAAAACTTATTATTTTCATAAAATATGCTGTGGGCAAAGTAATTGAAAAGGAAACTACCAGACCTAAAAAAGCCTGTCTTGTCTGCGTGAAAAAAAGGCCTGCAAAGGAAAGACCCATTAATACTATAAAAACCAAGGCATTCTTTTTTTCATTTTTCATAAAAAAAAAAGAAATAAAACTGAAAAGAAATAAAACTCCAAAAACCATACTTGTGTGCTGGGCATTTCTTATGCCAAAATCAAGCCGTATTCCTCTGATTCCCGCCTGTATTTCTGATAAAAAATTATTTTTAAAAACTATTGCACAAAAAAAACCTCCAATAATACAGGCAAAAAAATAAGGATTGAATTTTTTATTTCGGCTCATTACCCATGCAATTGGAATAAACAAAAAAAGCTTGCCAAGCCTGTCAATTTTGGGGTCAGAATAAGCAAATGAAGGCTCAAACATTTTTACAGATAACCATGTTGCAATCTGAAGGATAATAACCAAAACAAAAAGTACAGACATCTTATCTTTTATGAAATTATCCTTATTTGTCAAAAAAAGTAAAAATAAAATCAGGCCTAGAAAAATTTGTGCAATTCTATTTACATTGGGAGAAAGAAACGGAGTTGCTCCGTATATAAAAACTGTTACAACAAAAAAAAAAGATATTTTTTTATTCAAGGGATTTAGATTTGATATAAACTGGTTTAATTTCATATTTTATTTTTTACCCTTTTATCATTTTTTTCATACATCTCATTTAATTTGGTATATTTCATATATGCTCTCATAATTGTTGTCAATGTTACAGTTATACCGTCAACGCCCTGGAACATACCTCCTTTTATTATAAATTTCTTCAAAAAAGCACCAGTTGCACTTATAACAGGTCTGACTTTATTTGGTTTTTTACCTTTTTCATAATATGCCCAGGCATCTCTTGAGCTCATCCAGTTAAGCCGCTCCATCCAGTGTGAATAATCCCTGTATGTAAAATGTGTTATATGAGCCTTTACTTTTTTTATTTTTGGAGCATCAACCTTTGAATGACTTTTTCGATCAAGATATCCTGAGGTTTTTCTATTGTAGAGCCTTGTAACGTAATCAGGATAAAAGCCAGCTGCCCTGATCCAGTGGCTGCCCACAAAATTTCTTCTTCTGAAAGAATAGGCAATATTTTCATCTGAAAGATTCATACTTAAAATTTTTTCTTCAAGATCTTCTTCTATTCGCTCATCTGCATCCAGGCTGAAAATCCAGTCATTTGAAGCATACTTTACGCCAAAAGCCTTTTGAGGGCCATCTCCAAGATATTCCTGTAAAAAAACCCTGGCACCCTTGCTTTCTGCAATTTTAACAGTATTGTCCTTACTTAGAGAATCAACAACTATTATCTCAGAGCATATTTTCCTGAGTGAATCTATACAATCTCCAATATTATCTTCTTCATTAAGGGTTATTATTATTCCTGTTATTTCTTCCAAAACAAATCCTCTTAAAGTTTTCCGGGGTTTAAAATGCCTGCCGGATCAAAAGCCTTTTTTATCCTTTTAATCAGACTCATCTGGTCTTCATCAATTTCCATATGTATATATTTTTTTTTACTTATACCCGTACCATGCTCTCCAGAAAGAGTACCGCCAAGTTCAAGCACATATTCAAATATTTCAAGAATACAATTCAGAGCTTTTTCATGCATTGATTTATCAGACTTGTCAAACATAATATTAAAATGGATATTTCCATCACCGGCATGACCAAAAGATGCCATTTCAAGACCAGTTTCTTTTTTTAGTTTTTCTGCTTTTGCTATAATATCAGGAAGTCTGCTTCGGGGAACTGTTATATCTTCATTAATCTTGTCCGGCCCAAGCTTGAAAAGAGATGATGAAAGGGATTTTCTGATACTCCATATCTCTGTTTTTAATTTCTCATTGTCTGCCATCATGGTTCCTGTAGAACCCATCAAAAAACAAACTTGCTCTATTTCTTTTATTTCCTTTTTAATAAAATCCTTTTTACCATAAGATTCAATTATCAAAATAGATTTTACATCTTCAGGAATAGCGAAAGCTGCATCATCTCTTATGCATCTGATACAGGATTCATCCATAAATTCCAGCACACCTGGAATCATTCCGCGACGTATTATTTCAGAAACAGTATTTGCAGCGGCATCCATGCCCTGGAAAAAACTTATCATTGTTTCTTCAGCTTCTGGAGCAGGAACAAGCTTTAATGTTACCTCGGTAATAATTGCAAGAGTTCCTTCAGAGCCTACAACCAGCCTTGACAAATCATATCCAACCACACCTTTTACAGTTTTAACACCTGTTTTAATTATTTCTCCGGTTGGGATAACCATTGTAAGACCAAGAACATAATCCCTTGTAACACCATATTTTACAGCTTTAGGGCCGCCAGCACACTCCCCCAGATTGCCTCCTATTGTGCAAAAATCAGAACTTGCAGGGTCTGGAGGATAAAAAAGGCCGTATTTTAAAACTTCTTTTTTGAGTTTTCCTGTAAAAACACCTGGTTCTACTCTCACATATAAATCATTCTCATTTATTTCAAGAATCTTGTTCATTTTTGAAAGACATACAACAATACCTCCTTTAACAGGAACACACCCACCTGTAGTACCTGTGCCAGCTCCCCTTGGGGTTACATAAATTCCCTTTTTTGATGCAAGTTTCAAAAGCTTTGATATTTGTAAAGAATTTTCAGGAAAAACAACCATATCAGGAAGATTGACACCTTCTTTGGAATCATAACCATAGCAGTACAAATCTTCTTTTTTAACAAGAATATTTTTTTGAGAAATAAAAGAGCCTATTTCCCTGATTGTTTTTTTATCAAGGGGCATATCATATCCTGATTGTTTTAAAAATCACCACTTTCAAGCTTGTCAGACAGAAATTTAACCTTACTGAATGTGGAGTCCTTGCATTTTATACCTTTTTCAACAATCTTGATTGAATGAATTACAGTACCATGACTGCGGTTAAAGCTTTTACCTATAAAATCAAATGGCTGTTCTGTATATTTTCTTATAAGATACATTGCAATCTGCCTTGAAGTTACATTAACTTTTTTTCTTGATTTTGAACAAAGACTCTCTGTGGGAATTCCAAAATTAAAAGCAACAAGCTTTTTTATGCTTTCAATATTAATGCTGCTGTTTCTTTCAACAAGATCAGAAATAATTTCTCTGGCAAGTTCCAGTGAAACAGGAACATCAAGAAGCTTTATTTTTTCTCCAAGTGTTGTAACTCCGCTTTCAAGCTGTCTTATATTATCAGTTAATTCACTTGCCAGATAATCTATTATATCATCTGAAAAATTATAGCCCCCAAGACTTGCTTTTTTTATAACAATATTTCTTCTTGTTTTAAAATCAGGTTTATCTATAACCGAAAAAAGACCTGCACTAAGTCTTGATCTCAGCTGCTCTTTTATCTTTGGTATGGACTGCGGAGAGAGACTTCCTGAAAATATAACCTTTTTATCCGCATCCATAAGATAATCAAGAATTGATATAAGTTCCTGCTGTGTTCTTGATTTTGATTCAATATTCTGGATATCATCCAGCAAAAGAACATCACAATGTTTTCTATACTTTTCCTTGAATTTTTCCAATTCACCCTGTTTAAGCCAGTAAACCATCTCGGCTGTAAAATCCTCTGCCGAAATATAGTAAACATCCCTGTGCTCTTTTCCCTTATTAAGGATATAGCTTCCAACAGCCTGGCATAGATGGCTTTTTCCAAGACCTGTATCTGCATGAATAAATACTGAATTATAAGGGTGTCCACTGCCTGAAACCAATGCCAGGGAAGCTGAATATGCAAACTCTGAATTTTTACCAACAACAAAATTTTCAAGGGTAAAATTTTTTTTAAACTGCCTCAAAAGATTATTGTGTGATCTGAAAACCGGGAGCTCCATCTGTCCTTCACAAAAAGTTTGATCAAAAACAGCACAGGAACTCTTTTTTTTATTTTTTACTTCAAAGCTTTCTTCATTTAAGCAGCAACTCTTTTTTCCAAAAGAATTTTGTGAAACCTTAATTTCAACAGGAATATTTTTATACCCGCATTTTTCATGTAAAACAGATTCAAGCAATTTAAAATAATCGCTTTCTATCCTTCTCCTGAAAAAAGAATTACAGCATTCAACAATTATTTTTTCTCTATCTTTAAAAAAAGATAAAGGCTTTATCCACATATTATATAAATGCGGCTCAACCTCATGTTTCAGTATTTCTTTTATTTCAATGCAAAAACTGTCCATAAACACTCATAATAAAAAAAAGTTGGTTAAAAAGCTAATATTATCAGATTAAAACATATTAACTCAGATTTAAAAGACTTTATAAAATAGTATTCAGATTTTTAAAAATTATTGAGTTATTGTTTAGATCAACAGTTTTTTTACGTCAATTAGCATATCAGCAATTGAGAATGGGTTTCATCCAATCAGATATAATTTAAACAACAACTTGATTATATTATATTTATAAAAATAGACCATCCATATTACCTTATTTTTACACAACTTTTAGACATCTTACATTTTTTTAAGTGATTTTAGATATTTTTTATAAAATTACAGCAGAAACTGACATTCCTCTTTTTTAAAAAAACTTCTATTTTCTCTATTTTTCTTTTATTTTATTTTATTTTTATTTAACAAACTGCAATTTATCATAATTTTTTTAAATTTAATTTTTTCTGGCTAAGAAGCGCAAATAAGGTTTATAAATATATAATTTTTTAAAACTGGAGAACAAAATGAAAAAACCAACTGTCATAATTACAATGGGAGACCCCTCGGGAATAGGCCCTGAAATTATACTCAAGGCCCTTGAAAATCAAAAACTATTTGAATTTTGCAGACCCTGCATATCAGGTAATATTAAAGTATTAAAAAAAACAGCCAGGGATATGTTTTTGGCCCATAATCTTGAAGAAATAAAAATTCATGAAATAAACGAAAAACAAGCAGGTATTATTCCTGTTATTAATTCAGGAAAAGATATCAAATCATGGGAATATGGAAACCCCTCTCCAGATACTGGAACAAATGTATATTCATACATAAAGGATGCAATAGAAATCTGTATGCAAAAAAAAGCAGATGCCATAGCAACAGCTCCAATCAATAAAACAACCCTTAAAAACTCTGGTATTAATTTTAATGGGCATACAGAAATACTTGCCCACCACACAAAAACAAAAGAATATGCAATGATGATGTATGGTAAAAGTTTTTCAACTGTTCTTGTAACCATACACATTCCTTTAAAAAATATTTCATCTTCACTAAGCATTGATAAAATATATAAAAAAATTATGCTTACAGATTTTTCCCTGAAAAAAAATTTCAATATAAAAAATCCGTCAATAGCGGTTTGCGGACTCAATCCTCATGCAGGTGAAGAAGGAATGTTTGGAGATGAAGAAGAGCTTTTTATTTTACCGGCTGTAAAAAAGGCAAAAAAAACCGGGGTAAATATTCATGGCCCCTTACCCCCTGACACAGTCTTTTTTCACGCTAAAAAAGGCCTTTATGATTCTGTATTGTCCATGTATCATGACCAGGGACTTATCCCTTTTAAACTGCTTCATTTTGAAAACGGAGTAAACACAACCCTTGGCCTGCCCTTTCCAAGAACATCTGTAGATCACGGAACAGCCTATGACATAGCTGGAAAAAACAAGGCTGATCCGTCAAGTATGTTTGAAGCAATAAAAAATGCTGCCATTCAGGCTTTAAATATAAGAATTTTTAAAAAGGGTCTTTAATAACTCTTAAAAAACACTATCTTAAAGTTTCTTTATCTTTAAGAAACACACGGGAAAAATAAATGGCTGAAAAATATATATGCATAAAGGGCGCAAGGGAACATAACCTTAAAAATATAGATGTTTCAATTCCAAAAGAAAAATTTGTTGTAATAACAGGTTTATCAGGCTCAGGAAAATCATCCCTTGCTTTTGACACTTTATATGCCGAGGGTCAGAGAAGATATGTGGAATCTCTTTCAACCTATGCAAGGCAATTTTTAGGACAAATGGACAAGCCGGATGTAGATTCCATAGACGGTCTTTCTCCATCTATTGCAATAGAGCAGAAATCATCCGGTCATAATCCAAGATCCACAGTGGGAACTGTTACAGAAATTTATGATTATTTAAGATTGCTTTTTGCAAGGGCAGGAACTCCTTACTGCTATTCCTGCGGCCGGGAAATAAAGGCTCAAAGTGTAGACCAGATAGCAGACAATATAAAAAATCTGGAAAAAAATGCAAAAATGCTTATTCTTGCACCCCTTGTTAAATCAAAAAAAGGAACCCATGAAAAAATATTTCAAGGCCTTAGAAAAGAAGGCTTTGCAAGGGTAAGAATAAATAATGAAGTATATGAGCTTGAAGAAACGCCTGTACTTCATAAAAATAAAAAGCATACCATAGAAGTTCTTGTTGACAGACTTATAAACAAGGAGGGTATAGACAAAAGGCTTACAGATGCAATAGAACTTTCCCTTAAAATATCAGAGGGAAATGTTATTGTAAGCATACCTGGAGGCAATGAATATCTCTTCAGTGAAAAACTTGCCTGTACAGAATGCGGAATAAATTACCCTGAATTTGGCCCTGTAAATTTTTCATTCAACTCTCCACAGGGTGCCTGCCCTGATTGTGACGGTCTTGGAAGCACGACTGAACTTGATCCAGACCTGATTATTCCAGATACCAGACTTTCCATACGAAACGGTGCAATAAAGCCATGGGCCAACAGAAGTTCTTTTTATTATCTGGATTTTATAGAATCTATTTTAAATTTTTATAAAACAGACATGTATGTTCCTTTTGAAAAACTGCCTGAACAATGTAAAAAAACCATTTTGTTCGGCTCAAAGGATCTTATACCTTTCAGATATGGATTAAAGGGAAATAAAAAAACTTCAAAAAAAAGATATGAGGGCATTATAAACAACCTTAAAAGAAGGTATCTTGAGACAGATTCAGGCTATACAAGAAATGAAATAAAACAATACATGAACTTTAAAGACTGCTCATCATGTAATGGAACAAGGCTTAACAAAATAAGCAGATCTGTAAAAATATATGGAAAAACTCTTCCTGAAATCTGTGATCTTTCAATAAAGGATGCAGGAAAATTTATAACAGAAATAAAACTTACCGGAAAAAACAAAAAAATTTCTGAACCAATATTAAAGGAAATAAAAGACAGGTTTGATTTTCTTTCCAGCGTAGGTCTTTCATACCTTACCCTTTCAAGAACGGCTTCCACCCTTTCAGGGGGAGAAAGCCAGAGAATAAGGCTTGCAACACAGATAGGAGCAAAGCTCTCAGGGGTATTATATGTACTTGACGAGCCAAGTATAGGCCTTCATCAGAAGGATAACCTGAAACTTATAAATACCCTTAAAAAAATGAGGGATCTTGGAAATACTGTCCTTGTGGTAGAGCATGATGAGGATACAATTTTAAGCTCTGATCATGTTGTTGATATGGGCCCTGGAGCAGGAATGCATGGCGGAGAAATAACTTTTGAAGGAAATCCTGATGAAATTCTTCTTTCTGAAAAATCTCTTACAGGACAATATCTTTCCGGTAAAAAAAAAATTGAAGTTCCAAAAAAAAGAAGAAAACAAAAAGAATATCTTGAATTAAAAGGAGCCAGAAAAAATAATCTGAAAAAAGTAGATGTAAAATTTCCCCTTAATAACTTTATCTGCGTTACAGGAGTTTCAGGTTCCGGCAAATCAACCCTTGTAATAGAAACCCTTTATAAAGCTCTGGTAAACCATTTTTATTCAGAGCCGCTTACTGCTCCAGGGGCTTATGATTCAATTAAAGGGACTGAAAAAATTAAAAAAGTAATAAACATAGATCAGTCGCCCATAGGAAGAACTCCACGCTCAAATCCTGGGACATATACAGGGGTCTTTACCTTTATAAGAGAGCTCTTTGCAAAAACAAAGGAGGCAAAATCAAGGGGCTATAAGCCCGGAAGATTCAGTTTTAATGTAAAAGGCGGAAGATGTGAAGCCTGTTCAGGAGACGGAGTTTTGAAAATTGAAATGCATTTTTTACCTGATATATATGTAAAATGTGATATTTGTTCAGGTAGAAGATATAACAGGGAAACCCTTGATATAAAGTATAAAGGTAAAAATATTGCTGATGTTTTAAATATGACTGTAAATCAGGGTCTGAAATTTTTCGAAAATATCCCGTCAATAAAAAACAAGCTTCAGACTTTAAAAGATGTGGGACTCGGCTATATAAAAATAGGTCAGCAGGCAACCACATTATCAGGAGGAGAGGCCCAGAGAATTAAATTATCAAGGGAATTATCAAAAAAGACGGGGACAAATACCCTCTATATTCTTGATGAACCAACAACAGGTCTTCATATGGAAGATATAAAAAAGCTGCTTGAAGTTCTTGATAAGCTTGTTAAATCAGGAAATACAGTTCTTGTAATCGAGCATAATCTTGATGTAATAAAATTTGCAGATTATATAATTGACATGGGGCCTGAAGGTGGAGATGAAGGAGGACAGATTATAGCACAGGGTTCGCCTGAAAAATTATCCCTAAATAAAAATTCCTATACAGCTCTTTTTTTAAAAAAAATTCTTTCAAAAAAAAATCAATAACCATCTGATACAAATACAGATAATTTTGATAAGACCTTTTTAAAATTTGATTGGAGCTTTAAATTTATAAATAAAAAAGCCGGAATAAATTAATAATCCGGCTTCTTTTGTTTAAACTCCAAGCAAAAAACTATAAATCAGCTTCCAAGAAGAGCTGCTATTGCTTTTGCCTGAGGATGTGCATAAATAAGGATAAGAGAGATAACAAGAGCATAAATACAAAGAGATTCAATCATCGCAAGACCGATAAGCAATGTAACAGTTACCTTACCTGAAGACTCAGGGTTTCTTGCAATACCTTCAACAGCGGCTTTTAAGCCCATTCCCTGTCCAATACCGCAAAATGCTGCGGCAATTGCAATACTCAGACCTGCTGCGACAACTGATGCAATAAAAAAATTTAAAGCTGTTGCTTCCATTAAAAAATCCTCCTTAAAAGTTAATTAATTACGCTTCTTCCGAAATTATTCCCGAAAATATAATATAAAAAACGCTTCCAGATATTAGTGAGCTTCCTCCATTGAACCTGCAAAATACATCACAGAAAGAAGGAAAAAAATAAACGCCTGTACAAATGCCACAAAAATTCCAAGTGCCATTATAGGCAAAGGAGCAAGAAAAAGACCTGCAAGAGACAAAAGAATTGTCACAACAAGTTCATGGCCCATCATATTACCGAACAGACGAAAAGAAAGGGATAAAACCCTTGCAAAATGACCAATCATCTCAATTGGCATAATGATTGGAATCAACCACCATACAGGCCCTGTAAAATGACTTATATAATGAGCTCCATGATATCTGACCCCTATGTAGTGAGTCATTACAAAAACAACAATTGCACATGATGCTGTTGTGTTAAGATTAGCTGTCGGGGGGTAAAAACCAGGAACAAGTCCAAGAAGGTTACATACAAAAATATAAATAAAAACAGTTCCTACAATTGGAAAAAACCATCTGCCCTCTTCTCCTGCGGTATCTACCATAAAATTTTCGATACCGGAAATAACAGTTTCAAAAAAATTCTGTGCTTTACCGGGTATCATCTTAACATTTCTTGCTCCAATATAGCCAAACAAAATCAACAATATCATTACAAACCATGTGTAGATAACATGAACGTTTTCATGGGCAAAATGTCCAAAACCCGCCATTTCAAAAAGTTTTACCAAAAACAAATATGGGTGTTCCATCCTTACACAGCCTCCTTAAAAATTATTTTCTTAATCTCAAGAATACTGGCAAGAAAAAAACTTGTAACCACTACCGACAGGCCAATAACAAGACCAAGGGGTGCAACAATATCATTTGCCAGCAATAAAAATATAATAATACCGCTTATGATAAAACGGATATAATACTTTGCAATAACACTTTGATGACTTGACAGACGGGAAGGGTTAAATGCCTTTCTAACAGTTCTGGAAAGAAAATAAAAATTGACACTTACTATCAATCCACCGGCAATAACACCTGATGAAAAAAGAACCGATTTGAAACTAATTGAAAAAAGAGAAAAAAGAATAAGAATAACCCAGTTGGATATACTTACAAATCTTATTATTCTTTCCTGAGGTTCTTTTTCTACTTTACTCATCACAATTTTCTTATTTTTTTTATTAACTTTATAATGTTTCTATATCCGGCTGCAATGCCAGCTGCAAAAAAAACAAATGTAAAAACCGGCTCTGTACCAAATATAGAATCAAACCAGATACCCAAAAAAAGACCTATAAAAATCGAAAAGGCTATACTAAGTCCTATACTACCATAAAAAGCAGTTTCCCTGAGCCACTTCATATCCTGCATAAATAAAGCCTCCGTTTAACAGCTCGCCTACCATATAAAGAACTCTTCGTCAATGAAAAAGACCTTTATACAAACTCAACAATACCCTTTTCATTGTCTTCAGCAGCTTCCCCGATGATTTCAGCTCTTATCCCCATAGATTCTATTTTGTCAGCCACAGCCTTACTCATACTTGACGGGGTGCTGATAACAAGCCCTCCTGAAGTCTGGGGATCAAAAATAATATCAGTAAGATATCTTTGAAGACCCTTGCCCAGCAAAACATTTTTACTGCAATAATCCCTGTTTCTATATGCACCGGCTGGAATAAGACCCATAGAAGCAAAGTTTTCAATATTTTTCAAAAGAGGAAGTTTCTCCGTATATATAATAAATCTCTTTTTTGCACCTTTAGCCATTTCCATAAGATGACCTGCAAGTCCAAATCCGGTTATGTCTGTGAGTCCATTAATATTAAAGTTTTCAATTAGATCAAGAATATAATCATTAAGAGCTGTCATATTTTCTATCATCTCAGACACTGTTTTTTTATCAGCAAGCCCAGCCTTTAATGCCGTTGAAACAATTCCGGTTCCAAGAGCTTTGGTCAAAATCAGACTGTCTTTTTTACGAGAGCCTGAATTTGATATATATTTGTCAGGATGCACCAGTCCTGTAACAGAAAGTCCGTATTTAAATTCATTGTCTTCAACGCTATGGCCTCCAACAAGTACAGCACCGGAGTCTTCTATCTTATTGTTTCCCCCGGCAAGAACATCTTTTAAGATATCTTTGTTATATTTTTCAGATGGAAAGCAGACAATATTCATGACAGTAACAGGACGTCCTCCCATGGCATAGACATCACTTAATGAATTTGCTGCGGCAATCTGACCGAATATATAAGGTTCATCTACAACAGGAGTAAGAAAATCAAGTGTTTGCACAAGGGCCTTGTCATCTGATATTTTAAAAATACCTGCATCCTCAGAATTATCAAATCCCTCCAGAAGGTCAGGGTGATGTTTCTCTGGAAATCCCCTTACTATATCAGCCAGAACCTCCGGCCCTATTTTGGCAGCTCAACCGGAAGCCTTTACACCTTCAGTAAGTCTTGGTATATCTTTTTTAATGCTGCAATTCATCTGAAATTTTTCCATAATTTTTTTTATAGTATTCAGGGAAAATTTTTCCTGCCTCACTTAAAGGTATAAATCCCATAAATGCACGTTTTTTCATCATTCGGACTCTTGTTGGCAGGGAAATAAGACCTTTAAAAAAAGGAACATAAAATAAAGAAGCATCCCTTGACCAGATTTTATTATTGACACCAAAATGTCTTGTTCCAAAAACAAGATGAATAATAAAGAAAATATTGCTTGTAAAATAAAAAAATCTTTTCATCCTTTTTCCACCTTAATCCTGCTCATAACCAGCCTGCAACAGATGCCTGGCGGCCGGTTATCTTTTCTGCCCTGTATGAGAAAAAAATATCTGTATTACATTTTGTACATCTTTGATCAACCCATATATTTTTGTTCCTGATCCCTGATTCATAAAGCTGATTTTTTGACATTTCCCTGAAATCAAAATTATATTTACCAACCCTGTATTTCCACAATTTTTCAGGGATTTCCTTTTTGTAATTTATAAATTCAGCACAGCAGCAGCCAAGTGCAGGCCCGACAGCAGCCTTTATTTCAGAAGGATCAGAGCCAAAAGAGTCTATCATCAGATATATTGCTTTGGATATTACATTCAAAACCGAACCTTTCCATCCCGAATGCACCACAGCACATGCTTTATTAACAGGATCAGCAAGAATTACAGGCTGGCAGTCAGCTGTTTTTATCAAAATAAGCTGACCCGGATTATCTGTTAAAAGGATATCAGCATCTCCCACAGATTTAGACTCTTCTCCATTCTCTCCATCAGAAGGCCTTGAAATATAAAAGCCGTCACCATGAACCTGATTGGCAGATACCATTTTTTCAAAACAAAATTCATTTAAAATTTTTTTTCTGTTTTTTATAACAGCAGATTCCTCGTCTCCTACATCAAAAGAAATATTAAGAGAATCAAAAGGTTTTAATCCAAACCCGTAATTTCTACCGAAAAAACCATGATAAAAGCCATCCATTCCTTCAAATACAGGAGCTTTTTTATATTGAAGTTTATCCACCTTTAACTCACCTTGTAAGCTGAAGGGATTCTTTCATTAAGAGAAGGAATCTGTGATCTGTATTCTATTATTTCCATAAAATCTATTCCGCAATGACAAACTGAAAAATCATCTTCTGCTCCTGCAAGAACTTTTCCCTTTGGAGAAACAATCATTGAACCGCCTCTATACTCAAGTTCATCAGAGCCTACCCTGTTACAGGCTATCACAAAAAGCTGATTTTCTATTGCCCTTGCCTTTACAAGAGTTTCCCAATGAACTTGTCTGGGGCTTGGCCATTGTGCACAAACAATAAAAATATCAGCGCCCATATCTGCAAGGGCTCTTCCAAGTTCAGGGAACCTGAGATCATAGCAGATAAGAAGTCCAAGCCTTCCAACTGAAGTATCAAGTACAACCGCCCTGCCGCCTCTTTCAAATTTTCTGTGTTCCCCGCTGTGGCTAAAAAGATGTATCTTTCTGTAAGAACCTTTAACTTTGCCGTCTTTTTCAATAACATATAAAGTATTATATATTTTACCCTCTTCCATTTCCGGTAATGACCCGGCAATAACCATATTTTTTTCAATAGCAAGTTCTGAAAGTTTTTTAAGAAGATCAGGTGTTTTTTCTGCATGCTCTTCCAGGGCAATATAATCAAATCCACAGCTCCACATTTCAGGAAGAACAGCTATTTCAACCTTTTTAAGTCCAAGCTCTTCAATTCCCTGCCTTACCTTTTCAAAATTTTTATCCAGATCTCCATAAACAACATCAAACTGCACAAAACCAGCTTTAATTTCATTCAGGCTAGACATATAAAACCTCCTGTTTACAAAGCTCTTGCAAAAGTTATGGCATCAACAGACAAAGCTCCTTTTTCAAAAAGTATTCTGGAGCATTCATCAATGGTTGAGCCTGTGGTTACCACGTCATCTACCAGCAATATTTTTTTACCTGCAATTAGTGATGTATCCTTGATAATAAAAGTATCTGCAACATTTTTTTTTCGTTCTTCCGCATTAAACCCTGTCTGGGAGCTTGTAGCAATGCTTTTTAGTAAAATATCCTTTCTGGCCTCAGGAAACTCAAGGTAATTTTTTAAAGCAAGTTTTGAAGCCATGTAAACCATTAGCCAGCTTTGATTATAGCCCCTTTTCCTTAATTTTGAACTATGCATTGGAACAGGAAAAATATAATCAGGACAAGCTTCTTCACTATATAAAGACAAAAAAGATTTCAAAATGAAATAAGCTATTTTAATATCAAGGTTTACCAGCTCATTGTACTTGAACATATGAATAATGTCCATAACAGAATCATTAAATACGAAAACAGACCTTATTCTGGGCATGGCTTTTTTTTTCCCAAGACAGTTTTCACAAACTCCTGAATCTTTTTTTATCCCGACAATTTTCATCCCGCATTTATTGCATATTGACTCTCCCATCTCCTCATATTTTTTTGAACATTTACTGCACAAAAAATCACAAAAAATATCTTCAAAAGACTTTTTTTCTGTTATATTATAATCTACATTTTTTTCATTTTGAAAAAAATCTTTACAGCTTATACAAATATCTGGATAAATTAATTTTTCCATAATTTTACTCAGCTCTTCAAATTTATAAAAAAAATTATATCAGCCGGAGTTTTTAGATGCCAAATATAAATGAAATGAAAGTTCTTATTGTAGACGATATGGAAAATATGTGCAAATCAATAAGAAATATGATGAAAATTCTAAAGTTCGGAAATTCATATACCCTGTGCTACAGCGGCGAACAGGCTCTCAAAAAAATGAAGGAATACAGTTTTGATATTGCAATTATAGACTGGAATATGCCTAAAATGAAAGGAATAGAACTGCTAGAACACATAAGAGCTGATAAAAATCTGCGTGATATGCCTGTAATAATGATTACAGCAGAATCAAACAAGGAAATAGTGGCTGAAGCAGCAGAATCGGATATAGACGCATATATTTTAAAACCTCTTACTGTAAAAGCGCTTGAAAACAAGATAATATCCGTAATAAACAGATATAATAACCCTCCTGAATTTATCAAACTTTTAAAAACAGCAAGAGATCTGGCTGAATCAGGAGATATTGAAAAAGCAATACTTGCAACCAAAAAAGCAGTAAAAGCTGAGCCCAAATCTTCAAGGCCAATAAGGACTTTAGGTTCTTTATTTTACAAGAAAAATGATTTTAAAAATGCAGAAAAATGTTTTATAAAGGCTGCCAGTATGAACAGACTTGATGTTTTTGCATACCACCATCTTGGAGAAATTTATCTTAAAAAAAATGATATGGAAAAAGCCGGTCAATTTTTTGAAAAAGCAATGAAAATAAGCCCCAGGCATTCTGAAAGAGCTCTTAATTTTGCAAAAATACTTCTTGAAAATAAAAATATCAAAAAAGCAAAGCCTCTTTTTAACAAGGTTTTTGAACTATTGGAAGATCCCTGTAAAGTTATGGAAGAAGTTGCGTTCCTCTACCTGAAACATAATTATCATGAAGAAGCACTTGAACTTCTCGAAAAAATTGAAAAAACTATTCCTGAAAAAAATAATATTCTTTTTACAATTGCCTCCATATATAATAATTTCAGGCAACCTGGAAAAGTAATTGAATATATAAAAAAAATTATAAAAACAGAGCCGGATAATATTGATGCCAATATTTTAATGGCAAAAGCATATATGAGACTCAGGCAAGTGGTAAGAGCAGATGAATTATTGAAAAAACTTTTAATTCTTTCTCCTGAAAATCAAGAAATTCAAGAACTGATTAAAAAAAATATCTGACAAGAAGAGGATACTTATGAAAGATAATTTTACCACACTTGAAATTATAAAAAAAATTATAAGCATATCAAACAGTCAAAAAATAAGCAGCAGTGAAAAACTTCAGGATATTATTGTTTTTTTGACAAAGATGACAAATACAGCCAAAGGCTCAATTATGCTAAAAAAAGACAGGTTGAATATGGAAGTTGCCGCCTCAACAGACCCTTCAATTATTGGTATAAAACAGTCTTTAAACAAAAACAGTCCGTCATGCTGGGCTTTCCAGCATAAAAAACCTCTTTATGTTCATGAAAACAATGAAGAAAACATTGAATACAGAGAAAAAAGTAAATATACAAAAAATGCTTTTTTTGTCATACCAATTATAAGAAACAATGAAGTCATTGGGGTAATCAATCTAACTGAAAAAAAAGGAAAAGACAGTTTTTCCGATGAAGAAAGAAGTGCTGTTCTTGATGTTGCAGGGATGATTATAAGCCAGATTCAGGCTTTTCGTCTTGCTGAAGAGCTGGAACAAAGCGAGAAAATCCTAAGTGAAAAAAACAGGAAGCTTGAAAAACTTGAAAAAATCAGATCAGAATTTTTCCAGATGCTGATTCATGACCTGAAAGGCCCTGCTTCCGAGATAATCGCAAATCTTGATATTTTATCATATACAATATCAGAAGAAAATAAAGAATACCTTCAGGCTGCCCAAACCGGATGTGACACAATGTATACAATGATTTCAAATCTCATGGACATTACCAGGCTGGAAGAAGGGCTTCTTACGGTTGTAAATGAAAAGATATCTGCCTGTGATTTATTAACAGAAGCCTCATCAAGACTTTTGGCAACTGCAAAAAACAAAAAAATTTCAATTATAAACGATTCAAAATATTCAAACCACTCTTTCATATGGGGTGATATGCTTCTTTTACAAAGGGTATTACAAAATATCATCATGAATTCAATCCAGCACAGTAATAAAAATTCAGATATTCATGCAGGCTATGAATCAGATGGAGAAAACATAACTTTTTACATAAAAGATTCAGGCTCAGGAATACTTCCTGAACACCAGGAGCATGTTTTTGACAAATATTTTCAGGCAAAAAAAACAACCTCTTCCACTGGACTTGGCCTGGCTTTCTGTAAACTGGCTGTAGAAGCTCACAAGGGGAAAATATGGGTAGAAAGTGATGGAAAAACAGGCTGTTGCTTTAAATTTACCATACCTGCTTTTAATGAAATTAAAGGAGATTTTGAAATTGACTTCACAGATTAAAACCCATGATAAAATAAATCATTCTCTATGCGGAAAACCTGAATATGCAGAAGAGGGTAAAAGCAGGGTATGCCTTGAACTTACTGAAAATATGAAAGTTGACAATTCAGGGCTTGTTCATGGCGGATTTATTTTCGGACTTGCAGACCACGCGGCAATGCTTTCTATTAATCACCCGAATGTGGTTTTATATAAAGCATCATGCACTTTCTTGAAACCTTCTGTGAAAGGTGATATTCTAATTGCAGATGCAGAGATTATTGAAAAAAATAAAAATCGTTATAAAGTCCTGGTAAAAGTAAAATGCCTAGATACGGAAATTTTCCAGGGAGAATTTATAGCAGTTATACCTAAAAACCATGTTTTGTTATGATTAAATTAGTTTTTAACCTTATAAATGCAGATATTTACTTTTTTTAGTTTAAAATATTTCAAAGATAAAAATATCAGGTAAAAACATGTTCAAAAATTTAAAAATCAAAACCAAAATTATCATTATTTCTATCTTAATTCCCATTATTCTGATGGTGATTGCTTCACTGGTCAGCACAAAAATTTCTTTTGGAATTCTCCTTGACAGAATTATTACCACAGAAGCACCTGCAAATGTAAAATACATTGCTGAAATCTTTGAAAAGAAGATTGCAAAAGCTGCCACTCTTGGAAAAATTATTGGAGACAATCCATTTATTTACGACTGGATAAAAAAGGAAAGAGCAGAGGAAACAACAAAAAAGATTACAGAGTATTTTCAAAATTTCATGAAAGAAGGCTTATCCATTACTTTCATAGTTTCCAACGAAACTTTGAACTGTTATACTCAAGATGGATTCTTCAAAACGCTCAGCAAAAATGTTGAAAGAGATTCATGGTATTTCGACTCGCTGGCTTCTGGTAAAAAAGTTGATATAAACATACAAAATTCTGAAACCAATGGAGAACTTACTGCTTATGTCAATGTAATCATGGGGAAAGTGAGCAAGCCCCTTGGGGTGGCTGGTGTGGGGATCAATCTTGCACAAGTTTCAAAAGATTTGGCAAATTTTAAAGTAAGTGACTCCTCTGTTACCTATCTGATAAGTGAAGACGGAGGTATAAAGGCTCATTCAGATAATGCTTATGTATCCGAAATAAAAAACATAAAAAATATCCCGGATCAAAATTACAAAAAGAAAGCAGTTGATAAACTTTTGAAAAATAAATCCGGTTTGTTTGAATATAAAGACAATAAAGGGATAGAAAAAATGATTGCATTCTCCAGTATCAAGTCGGCAGGATGGAAAATTGTAATTGAAGCTCCCAAGAAAGAGCTTGGAAAAGGACTTGACAAAATCATTAAAACAAACGGCATAATGCTTGTCATATCTATTTTACTTCTTGTCTTTGTTATTGATGTCACAATAAGGATTCTTCTCAGGCCGATAAATGAGACTATATCAAGCCTCGAAGATATTTCAGAAGGGGAAGGAGATCTTACAAAACGGATCAAGGTTGGTTCAGGAGATGAAGCTGGTTTGCTCTCAATGGGTTTTAACAAATTTGTGGACAAATTGCAGCAGATGATCAAACGGATTGCAGAGCATACTGATTATGTAAAAGAATCTTCCGACGTTCTGTCAAATATTTCCACAACACTTGCAGAAGATGCCCGTGAAACATCCCAAAATTCGGGAAAAGTTGCAACTGCCGCAGAAGATATGAGCAATAATATAAATAATATATCAGACACATTAAATATTGCATCTGAAAATGTAAGTCAGGTTGCTGCTGCTATTGAAGAGCTTAAAACAACAATTACCGAGATAGCATCGCGGTCTGCAAATGCAAGTGAAATAACAGGCGAGGCAGTTATCGTAGGTGTAAAGTCTTCTGAACATATTGAGAAGCTGCGAAAATCAACTGTAGATATTGCAAATGTAGTTGATTCCATAACAGATATTTCTGAACAGACGAATCTTCTTGCTCTAAACGCAACCATTGAAGCTGCCAGAGCAGGAGAGGCTGGAAAAGGATTTGCTGTAGTTGCAAATGAGATCAAGGAATTGTCAAACCAGACGAATGGAGCTACAGAGGATATAAAATCAAGAATCAAAGAAATACAGCAGACCACAGAAATTACCATTTCCGGCATTGAAAGTCTATCTCAAATTATTGAAAAAATTAATGATATTGGTTCAAATGTCGCTGCCTCAGTAGAGGAGCAATCAGTAACAACAGGAGAACTCTCTGAGAATATATCAAATATTTCTTTAAGTCTGAATGACATAAATAAAAATATTGCCGAAGTTGCAACTGTTTCTGAAAAAATGGCCAGCGATATTGATGATATAAACAAAAATTCATCCCATATGTCAGATAACAGCACAGAAGTTTTAAAAAGTTCCCAAGGCTTAAAAGAACTTTCCCAAAATCTCAAAGTCTTTGTTGACCAGTTCAAGGTATAACAAGCTTTGAACCAGTTGCCAATAAAAAAATAGCATGGTAAATCCAGTTGAAGGCAAGAAATCAATTAAAGTACATGTAAAATTATCTCTCTACAGATTATGGAGACTGAAAAGTAAATATTTATTGTCAGGTTCCTAAAATACTAAACTGATTATTGAACTTGAATCATAACAAGTAATAGCTATATAGAAATGATTAAATTAAAAAAAATGACTAATGATCATTTTAAAAATTTTCAAGAAGTATCAATCAATAACTATGCTAATGCATTATCAAAATCAAAAATAATCAGCTTAGAAGATGCGGTAATAATTTCAAAAAATGAATTTGATTCTTTGTTTAAAGAAGGATTGCACTCTAACCAATTCATC
>PDWJ01000725.1_pt1 | contig 45994 bp, 31 predicted proteins | sample 1430881 | NCBI WGS metagenome assembly PDWJ01 (sample SAMN01162460, study PRJNA174530) | Oral metagenome, whole genome shotgun sequencing project. | biome: Marine environment; feature: Marine mammal; material: Swab sample of the gingival sulcus; isolation source: swab sample of gingival sulcus...
AGGAATGGTAAAACGAGATTTTTGTACCACACTGAGTTGGCAGCCATTCTGCTTCCCGGATGGTGCGGGGTTAAATGCGTTGTTCAGCAAACCCTAATTCAGCACGTCTCAGAGTCTGTCCGGCACGCGCCGGCAGGTTCGCAGACAGAATCGGTATCGGATCAAATTCAGGGACCACAGCAGTATTCAGTACTAACAACTTCTGACAGCGCAACTATAGTAACGCAGGAAAGATCGTGTCAAGAATTTTGTGATATTTTTCTTAAAGGAATTTTCTGATGTTCAATATAGGCTTATATTGCCCCAAAAAGACATAGGGTGACACATGAGATAGATTAAGGAGTGCCAAACGTCTGTGTTGGCGTACGCTGCTCGGCAGCGTGAGATCAAGCTTCGCCCGAGGAAAACACACACTTTTGGCACTGAAAAAATCCATTGCCCCCTTCCTTGAGAAAATGGGGAATTGCTTCTCCAACGACTGGAAAGAGAAAAAGCAGATCCAGGAGCAGGTATTTGCTGTTGCCGTAGCCCAGCAGGATCGCGGCGGCCAAGAGGAATCCTTTCCAGGTCCAGGGCTGCAGCCAGGCAGGGAACAAATAAAAGGGGATGGCCGCAACAGCCCGGCGTCCCAGATGTTCCCAGCGCCAGCGCAGTCTCCAGCTCAGCCGATGCCAACGCAGCGCAGAGGGCGGGCGTGGGGATGGGGGACGCAGGCGTTGGCGGCCGGGACGTTTCATCGATTTGAACGCCAGTTGATGCAGCAAGAAGGCGAATTGCCGGCGTCCGAACTCCCAGCGCCGGGACCAAAGAATGTACGCGCCCCAGATCCCCAGGCTGCCGAATCCGGCCAGGCCGAGTTGAGGCGATAAAAAGGGAAGGGTCAGAATCGTCAGGGGTTTGATCATCCAGCTCAGGCCGTAGACAAGCCCCGCCAGTAAGAGCAATCCCCGCCGATCCCCTCTGGAAAATGGGGCTGAGAGACGAGTTGCTTTCGCGAGCTGGAGCAAGCGTTGGACGACCAGCAGGCAGCCGAAGAGCAGGGTGTCGCTGCAGGGTTGGTGGATCATCAGGGCAAAGACCGGGCTGGCGCAGAGCAGGGCTGCCGGGCGACCGTAGAGCCTGAACATCAAGGCGGCACAGAGCAGCGCAAAAGGAAAAAAGAGAAGCTACTGCCGCCCAAAAGATTGGTAAACGGGAGAGCCAGAAGGTCACGAAAGGGGACTGATATTCAACGTATGGACGATTGTGAAAGGCCTCCAGGAATTCCGGCCAATGATAGCGCGTCAGATAGCCGGCCTGTTCGAAAAGCATCTGCTGATCGATGCACGTGGGGGTATCCCAAAAAGCAATCCAAAGGACACTGAAACTCAACAGAGCTGTGCCTTTGACAGGCTCAGAAATCACGCGCCCTCTACCAAGATTCGAACTTTGGCAGGGGGCAGAACTCGCTGTCTGGTGATAGTTCCAGAGCCAGGCGGCGGCATTCATCGCCAGCGCCAGCCATTGGGGACTGCTGAGCTGTAATTCTTCGGCAAAAACAAGTCCAACCATAAAGGGCCGCTTTGATCCAAGTGGTGGCTTTTGTCAGGATCTTCCCCGGGAAAAGAGGACACAGATCAGCCTGACGTACAGGACTACGAAGCGCTATGTTTCAGAATAACAAGATGTTGCATGTGGAAGATCCTGACAAGCCGCGTATTTTGACCTGGCGAAAGCCGGCGATCATTTGATGCTTATAGAACAGGATTGCGACGCGGATCCCGATCGGCCCGTAACAGACAGTAGCCGCAGTCATGAACACAGACATTCGAAATCAGGATTCCGAATCCAGACCATACGTCCTGCTGTCAAGCTCCCTCAGCAATCACAATAACTGCATTTGGGAATAAATTTTTTGGCGCCAGCACTGAGAGGAAAAATAATGTAAATCAATTGCAGGATAATCTTTAACTTCACGATCTTTCAGCAGTTTTGGACATTTTTTCATCAGCTCGCACATGATCGTTTCATTTTCCCTCGACTCTTTCAGCAAATCTGCAGTATAGTCGGTAATTCTTCCATCGAAATCGCTTTGAACTGCGACGATTTGTACTTTACAGCCATAATACAGATCATGCGGGTTCACAACAATTGCAAAATCACGCACATTCATGCACGGTCTCCGTTGAAAAAGGGTCGCCTGCTCACAACAGCGCTACCACGACGCAGGAATTCGTTCCTGTTCCTCTGGAAGAGGAACGGGAAGCATATTCGTCAAATCGTGAATCCACTTTTTTGACATCATCCTCATCATGCCAGCCAGCATCTTCAGCACTTCTTCCACGCAGACCAGAGCGAAGACCCAATGGACCGGCATTTTCCAGTAAAGCCCTCCCAAAAACGCAAGAGGAACTCCAACGAGCCAGATCACAATCATTTCAAGCAGCATTGAGAACGTTGTATCACCACCGGCTCGCAGAATTCCCACAATACACATGAGATTGAACATCTTCACCCAGAGTACGGCACTCAGGACAAACAAGGTGTTCAGCGCCATCTCACGCACTTCGCGAGAGACCTTGAAATACGACACGATTGTCGGTGCACAGAACGCGATAACGAGCCCCATCCCGACTGCGCCAAGCGGCGATAACACGGAAAACCGTGCTGCGTAACGCGAAGCCCTTCCATCGCGCCCGGCCCCGATCTGATTTCCGATCATCGTTGCTCCGGCATTCGCCATACCGAGAAAAGCCCCTACTGACAATCCTTCTACAGGGCCAACAATATTCATCGCAGCAATCTCCGCAGTGCCCATTCTGGCAAATACAACGGTATACATGGTCATGCCCAGAACCCACGAAAGCTCATTCACCAGGACCGGGAAGGCTGTTTTAAAAAATTGTCGGATCAACGTGGAGTTGATGCGTAAAAAATCCGAAAAGCTCACAACAGGATATTTTTTCCAGTAGCATCCTGTCAAAATAATGACAGCTTCGACAATTCTGGCGATCAAGGTCGCGATCGCTGCCCCTCTCACCTCCAGAGCAGGAAAACCGAAATGTCCTAAAATCAGGCAGTAATTCAACAAGGTATTCAGGCTCAGTGCAATGATAGCGGCATACATCGGCAGTTTCACCGCTTCCATGCTCCTGAGCACGAGGGCATAAAGCATTGTCACAGCCGTGAATATGTAACTCCAGGCAACGGGGCGCAGGTAAAGCGAACCAGTCTCAATCACGAACGCATCTTTAGTAAAGACCGCTAAAATGGCTTCAGGGAAGAACAGGGCTCCGGCAAAAAAGAGCAACGAGAGTCCCAGACAGGGCAATACGGCAATCGCCATCATTACGCCGATGCTTTCTGTCGTTTTTTTACCCCAGTATTGCGCTGTAAGAATTGACGTGCCGTTGCTGATCGCAAAAAATACCAGGATGAGAATAAAAACATAGCGGTTTGCCAAGCCCACGGCTGCCACTTCAATCTCTCCGATCTGCCCGATCATCGCAGTATCGACAAGATGCAGGGATGACGTAATCACATTCTGAACGATGATCGGGAGCGCGAGGGAAAAGAGCGTGACATAGAATTGACGAAGTTCTGTCTGCATTTACCACTCCCAGCCCAACATAAGACAATTCAAACCACTTCCGATGCCTAAAAACGCCACTCGGTCGCCGGCGTCAAGGACATCGCGTTCATCAGCCAGAGCAGCCGTCAGCGGAAGGGAGACGGTGCCGATATTCCCCAAATAGGGATAGCTGGCATAATCCTTTTCTTCAGGAATGCCAAGCAAGTCTAACATCGTATGTTGATGGGCACTGCCGACCTGATGACAAATGACCTTATCCACCTCGTCAGCCTTCCAGCCGAGTTCTTTTAAAAACGCTGCCCAGCTGTGTTGTCCAAGTGCGGCTCCATGCTCCAGCACGCTGACAGAGTCAGTGCGCATAAGCTGCTGCCATTCAGAATTCGCGTCTGTATCCATGCCCCACCAGCAGAGATCGTGAAATTGCGGAGCGGTCTGCGTGACGCCGCCTGCCAGTCGCCGAGACTTTTCTGCACGGAAAGAACCATCCGTTACGATCACGGCGACCGCTCCGGATCCGCCGGTGAGCGTCGCCAGTGACAGCTTGAAGGAGTCCATATCTTTCATCTGCAGCATACGTTCGATAGTGGACGTCATAATATCGCGCGCCGATTCGCATGACACCACCATTCCAGCCCGGATCTGTCCCAACTCAATGCGATTGGCAATATCAAGAATACCGTTCAGCACTCCAAGACACGCATTGCTAATATCATACACGGCCGTTGCCTTTCCAACTCCAAGGACATCCGCCACCCGGCACGCAGTCGCAGGTTCAAAACTCTCACGGCAGACCCCTGCATAAATGATTACGCCAAGATCGCCGACGCTGACACGCGATTTGCGCAGGGCGTTCCGAGCCGCCGCAATCGCCCCGTCAGACAAGCGAAAATTCGATTCCCACCAGCGGCGCTCAATAATACCTGTCAGGGCTTCTAACTGCCCCTCCGGGATAAAGAGCTTTTTCAGCACCGGACGCAGGCGTTCTTCCAGTTCCGATGATGTCACCACTACCGGGGCTAATTCATAGCCGATAGCTTCCAGGTACACGCGTGAATATTTCATAGATCATAACAGCGAACAGCGCAGATACCGTCTCACATCAGTCCTGTCAGCGTCCTTTTCCCGTTCACCTTTAAACTGAAATTTTTCATCTGATAAATGACACGTCCGTCAACAATGAGAAAACCCTCTGCTTCAAGCAAGCGTTGAGTCTCATCAACAGAAGTTATCACAGCCTGAATCGTGACTTCACGATCTGTTGGAATGACCTGCCCCCGATATATCCATTCGTGCGGGGCATTCAGCCCCATGCTTTCAAAACGATATTCAGGTCGCCATCCCCACCGCTTTAGCGCCACAACTTTCAGCAACTGTATCAAGGCTTCCAGTCCCAGAGAACCAGGCCAGACCGGATCCTGATAAAAATGAGCCTTAAAGAACCACTCGTTGGGATCAACCTGTTTTGTCCCTCGAATAAAGCCAAGACCATGCGGACCGCCGTCGGCAAGATACAGATCGATGCTGTCCACCATCCGCATCTGAGTCGCTGGAAAAGGCATATCCTGCGGATACATGCAACGTTCACCCTTAGCGCTTTCCTCCTTGCCGGGATGATAGGGCTTTGCATCCCGCAGCCCGACCTGATGCATCAGAGCCTGTCTGCTGAAAAAACCGAAATAGGTCGTGCCCTGATACAAGACGCTGCCAGATGAATTCGTCAATGTATAGTGATAATGCTGCACGATCATACCAGCGGACCGTGAAACATTTGTCAGCCTGACGAGCGTTGTCAATGTGCCGATCTCAGGTGGAATCAGCGCAAACTGTATAGCCGTTCCTCCGAGATTCCGAAACGAGAGATCGATCGCGCTGCTTAAGGCGGAGCCAGCATAGGCTGCCAGCCAGCCGCAAGGCTGCAGCACAATTTCCAGCACTATCGCAAACGGCATGCCCTGATGACTGTTTGCTGCAAAATACCAGGCATCCGCTGGAACGTCATACTGGGCTTCAGCCATTTTCGGCGCTGTCATGACCCACTGTTCGCCCTCCAGCGCCGTAATGCGATCCAGAAATTGGTAGGGCGGGCCAGGAAGACGCGCGATCCGACGTTCGCTGTCAAATACGCGGTAGCGCTCGCCAAACGCTTCCGAGGGTTTTCCGTTGGAAAAGGCCCTGATCGTCTCTGGTCCAAAGATTGCCGGCTTACGGAGATATGAGGAAGTTATCTCTGGACCAGCTCGCCAAATCGCTTCCAGGCGCTCTTTAGTCATCCCGCTCAAACGCAGCGACATATCGATCATCCGCACGATCGCCTTGCCATCGGCTGACATCACAGCGTCACAAATAACATAGGGTTCAGGACGATAGCCGATTTCCTTGATCGCAATGTCATAGCGCACTGTTTTTGTGCTCGCGACGACCTGGCCGCGACATTTCAACTGTCCGGCCACAGCAGGAACCGGCTGCCAGGCAATTTCATCCTGTTCGCCAAGCCAGCCCATGCGCATCAGCAAGACCCGCAAGGTATGCAGACAGCATTCGTACATCAACGTCCCTGGCATCACCTGATCGTCGACAAAATGGCAGCGTAAAAACCAATCATCAGGATGAATATCCGCTTCGCCGCAGATCATTCCCAGGCCGTAACGCCCGCCCTGTGGATCGAGGCGCACAATCCGATCCACCAGCTTCATTCTGCCGCCCGGCAGCCGGCAAGGATGCTGCAACGGAAGATTGGCAAAGCGCGGCCCGAAACATTCGGCCAACTCGCCACGCCGCAGGGCCTCAAGCTGGGTATCGGAATAGGACTCCGTGCCGGAGATCGGCGTCAAAACCTGCCAATCGTCCGAGACCTTGCCTGGCATCGGCAGGCGATCCATCTTTGTGAACACCAGCCCTTTACCATCATCCAGGTCTTGCTGAGTAAAAAATCCAGCGCAGCCACTGCTCATCCTTAGAAACACTTTTCCCTTGACACGACTCTCGAAACGAAAACGGAACAGGTGCATGTCGCCCTGTCGGAAAAACTCATCAATATGGATGTCATGCCGGATTGAATCACCGGCTTGCGGCAGATCGTCGTAAAAAGTGACAGTCGCATCCAGCAGGCGGTAGACCGCAAGCCCCTTAGTAATAAAATCGATCCCCAGATACGCGGAAAGAAAGAGGTCGGCTTGCCCGGATTCCACGGCAATGCAGGTTGGAATCCGGCCACAATCAAGATACCAGGAATCGACTGACACATCATGCTCAGTAATCACGCGACCATTGCGCATGGAACAGGGTTCGCCTTCCACAGCGAGGATCCGATCCACGAGCATCAAAGGGTCATCAGGGAGCCGAACCCGCGTAGGATGCGCGTCGATCTCGGCAAAGCGCGCGCCCAAAACCGCTCCTATCGACCCAATGGCAAACTCCATACATTGCGCACGAGTCATGAACAGCGCTTGCCGAAGCTTTTCGGATCTTCCTTTTTTTTCATGAGAGGGCTGAAGAGAGCGGAAGTCTTTTTCAGCAGCAGCTCTGGAAGAGAGCGGCTCAGTCTTTTCCACAGAAAGGGCCGCCGGCAGCTGTCCACTTTCTTGTAACAACTCAAGCAGCGACATGTGAAATGCCAGTTGATCGCTATAGTTCTGGCTTAAGGCTTGCGCGAATTGACAATATTCTTGATGCGCCTGAAGCTTTTCATGCTGAATCTCGGTCAAGCCCTGAATCAATTCTCCAATCTGCCCGCTTTGCGGAGTATATTGGACAGTACGAGCGCTCGCGTTTTCTGTAGCGGCCTGTCCCACTGATGATAAGGATTTCAATACGGGCTTCATCACTGCCGGTCCAGAGACAGCCTGTACAGCGTCCGTACGGTTTCCTGCTTTCATAGTGTCTTTTGACGCAGCGCAATCTTGCGCAAAGGTCGTTTTCTCTGGCGGCAAATTCACGTGAAACGGCTTTCCACCGACCGACATCCGCAAGGCATTCTTCTTGACGATTTTTTGGGGCTGCAAGGCCAGGGCTTCGCGTTCCTGAGCGTATAGAGCTGAGAGGTCGGACGGAATACGTTCAGCATGCGCTCGCCCCAGTAAACGCAAAACCGTTGAAGGATCTTCATAGCTTGAGGCACAGGCCGACGCTGCAAAATGCGGTTGTTCCGCCAGAATCTTATTGATCATGTTCGTACAGCTCGTGCCGGGACCGACTTCGATAAAACTTCGAACTCCGTCTTGATAGGCTTGACGGATAACGGCCGGGAAATCGATCGTCGTCATCGCCTGGGCGAGGATCGCATCTGCTGCTGAATCAGCACTCAATTCGTAAGATTTTTTCCAGGCGCCGCTGTAAAAGCGCAATCCTTGCGGAACAACCGTGTTTTCAAAATAATGCAAGTCCCGATAAGACTGTTTGACTTCATTGAGAATTTCGCAATGGGCTGCCGTCACACCGCCGATCACCTGAAAATGTGCGCCCAGGATTTCCTCAAGCTCCATGACGTCGCGACGTTCGCCGCCGATCACGCAACTGGCCGGAGCATTGATAATCAGCAGATAGACGTGCTTTCGACCCTCAAGCCGAGGCCGGATCTCGTCAGCAGGCAGATGAACTGCGGCAACGACCCAATCGGCTGCCTGTCCTTGCGGAAAGCCCCAGTGTTTTGCCGCAGCCTCATAACGTCCCGCCAAATCGTGAGTATACAAAGACGATTCCAGCACTCGCTGCAGCATCTCATCGCGGCTGGTCCAGGCCTTCATTGCAAACAAGGCGGATGATTCTCCAAGCGAATAGCCGATCGCTGCCTGGGGCCACAACCCGAAACTTCGCAGCAAATCCGCCATCATGGTGCTGTAGGCCACCTGCCCCAGCAGGATTTCTCTGGGGTGGCGGTGTAGTGTTTCACGATCCGGACAATTCCACAACATGTCCGGGATATATTGTCCTTTTAAATAGTGATTGTCTTGATCCTGCCTGCGCAAAATTTCCGGCCAGTGTGCGGAAATTTTGCGCCCCATCCGGGGATAATGATTTCCAGACCCCGGAAAGACAAATGCCATTTCCCCGTGTTTTCCAAGCGGGTGTGCATTGAAAAAAATTCGCTGCCCTGGAAAATCCGGCGCGACGCCATTGCGGAGAATGTCCGGAACACGTGTTATGTGCTCCTTCAGCTCAGAAACGCTCCGCGCAAGCAGAGACAGTCCCAGAGCTTTCTTAGACGGAGCCGGATTCCTGCGCCACCACTTGCGGGCCAACGTTTCAATCTGCGCCGTACTCTGGGACTCGACAACATCCTGCAGTTCCGCAGCCTGCTGCTCCAAGTCCCGGGACTGCTCTCCTTCCAGCATGAATAAGCTCTCTTCAAGTGCAGTGAAGGTTCCGATGCTCCGGGCAGTCTGTTCCTCCTGAACGTCATATCCCTCCAGCACCACCCGCAGGCATGCGCCATCAACGCTGAAAGAACGTAATTCGCTGCGTCGCGGTCCGTCCGCCCGATTCCTCAGCCAATATTGCGGGTCCCCGTCAGGAAGGATTTCCCGGTACACACAAAGCGCGTGCTTCACAAGACTTGCCAGACCGGAAGCAGCGCCGGTATAGCCGATCTCAGCCTGCGCTCCTTCAATGCGCTCGCAATCTTCGAGATCGCCCGTGTTGCTGGAGACCGTTCCGATCTCTTTGATCACAGCATAAATCTTATCGCCATCTTTAAGCGCATCGTCAAGCCGCTTCACAATGATCGCGGCCGAACCTTCACCAGGCAGCACCCCCTTGCTCAAAAGAGGATACGTCGTCTCAAGCTGCCCGCTCAACAGCATCCTGATATCGCCCGCCAAATCTACAGCTCCCACAATGGCCTGATCCAAATCTCCCTGCTGCAGTGAGCGCAGCGCCGCATTCAGCGCTTGCAGGCCGGAGTTTTCCTCGCTGGAAATGCTGATCCCAGCGCCGCCTGCGTTGAACTCCCGGGCCACGCGGCCAGCGACAATCCCCCCCAAGGCGCCAACAGTGCGATTTGCGGTCAGAGGAGGGCAGAAGGAGTCCCGTAATTCCTGAGCCCACTCAGCCAATTCCGCCTTGTTTAGGTATAATCCCAATTCTTTTGCCCAATATTCGACTTTTGGCAGAATCGACCAGCGATAGGAAAAATTGCTGCTGCCAGCATCAAGCCCGATGCCTATGAATACTCCGGTGCGCAGAGCGGCCTCATCTTCGAGATTGAGCTGCGCATCTTCTACGGCTCCTGCTGCTGTCAGAAGCATCAAGACTTGCTGCGGTAGCGATTCCTGAAGCTCTTTGGGAGGGATTTTGAAACGGCCGCCAGGGATCACGAGTTCATCAATAAAATACCCTCTGAGGGCCGAGTCCTTAAACATGCTTTTCTGAAACCAGCGGCTGTCGGAAATGCCCCAGTCCCTGCGTCGTGTTGCGCTATCCGGCGCCGCGGATCGGCCGAACAGCCGTTCCTGAAATGCACGCAGCGAATCCCAGGGGCCGAAATGAACGTCCATGCCAACAATTGCAATCGGCAGTTCTGCATTTGCGGAAGCTTTCCAGCGAAGATCAACAGGCAAGGTCTGCGTCTTTGAAGAGCCGCCTTCCCATTCTTCCAGCAAGACATGAGCGTTAATTCCCCCAAAGCCGAACGCGCTGACCGCTGCCCGGCGCGGCGTATGCTCAGCGCGTTTTTCCCAGTGTCTGGCGTGGGTCAGAACCGTAAAAGGACTTTTTTCCAGATCGAATTTCGGATTGGGGGTCGAAAAATTTGCCGTTGGCGGCAAGATCTGATACTTCAAGGCCAGGATCGTTTTCATCATCCCGGCAGCCCCGGCGCCGGTCAGCAAATGTCCTACATTCGATTTGACGCCGCCGATTACGCACTGTCCGGGCTGCTGGCTATCAGCTCCCCAGAGTTTTTTCAAACTCTCAAATTCCACCAGATCGCCCACCGGCGTTCCGGTGGCGTGACATTCGATCAGATCCACATCCTGCGGCTGCCATCCTGCTGATTCATAGGCCATACGCATGGCCCGGACCTGCCCTTCGCTGTCAGGCGCCAGTAAACTTCCGCGCCGGTCGTTGGAGAAACCGATTCCCCGGATCAGGGCGTAAATCCGATTACTGTCCCGCACAGCGTCTTCCAGGCGTTTCAGGATAAAAATCCCTGCGCCTTCGCCTACCACCAAGCCATCATTTTCTGCGTCGAACGGTGCGCATTTTCCGCTTGGCGACAGCGCTCCCAACTGACAAAAGCCCATCTGCGTAAACGCACTGTCCGGACGGCAGACACCGCCACTCATCATGAGATCGGCACGGCCGCTCAACAAAGCTTCTACAGCATAATTGACAGCATACAAGGAAGCTGCGCACGCACCGTCGACGGTATAACTTCCTGCGCCGAAATGAAAGGCTTTACAAATCAGACCCGCGACAAGTCCGACCGCATGACGGTTCAGCGGATGCGTCGGGAAAAAATCAGATGCCGGAACCGTTCCCAGAAGATGTTCCTCAAAGCTGCGCCCCAGAAAATCGGCTGTGAGGGCAGACATCTTTTCAGTAGGCAGCGCGATGTTCCCGAGTATAACGCCGGTTCTCTCACGGTCACATTCTCCGGCGTTTGCATCTTTCAAGGCGTCACGCGCGGCATGCAGAGCAAAATGGAAGACCGGATCGAGAGCGTTCAGTAAATCCGGATCAAGATCGAGCCCTTCGGGATCAAGGCGGAAATCCTCGACATAACAGCCGCGTGTGGAATAGACCTTGTCAAACCGTCCGCGTTCGGGATCAAAGGCATCTTCAAGGGTCAGCGGCCAGCGCCCGGGCGGCACGTCGCGGGCGGAGCTGACAGCGTTTTCGATATTTCGCCAAAACTCTTTCAGAGTCGACGCTCCGGGGAAGATTCCACCAATACCAACAATCGCAATCGGGTGTTCTATGTTCATGCTTCAGCCTTTCCGTATCTCTCACAAGAGACAGTGCAGAGACTCGAGTAGTTTTTCGAATCTTTTCTGGAAAATATCGACGTCAAAATGGCATCCATAACGCCTTTTCAAAGGGCCTGTATTTTGTCCAGAAAAGAAATATGACAGCGCTTTGTTTTTCAGCCTGTCCGAGGATCTGATGCGTCCACTCAAGATGCTGCGTGCTGACAGGGAGCGTTTCCTGTCACATCAGCGTCCACAGCATTTTTTGAATTTTTTACCGCTACCGCATGGACAGGGATCGTTACGGCCGGCAGAGGCGGTCGCTGATCTGGTTTGGAATTGAGATCTTTGCGAGGCGCGGACTTCCCGCAGGCGCTGTTTTCGTATGGTTCCAGCAAGTTTTTCAAAACGTTTGCGGCTATGGCGTAGAAAGCGTTTCCAGCCGCTGCAGAGGACACTGAGATGCTGAGGCGGATTTCCGGCGTAGATCCGATGCTTCAGACAGTCACCGGCACAGATATCGAGACAGTCACAGGACTCGCAGGCCTGATTCCAGTGAGATTTTTGAGAACCAAAGTCCAGGTAGATCGGCGATTGCAGCATTTCCTCCCAGGAATTTTCCATCACATTGCCGAGCTTCAGTTCCGGATCCACAAAAAAATCGCAGGGATAGACATCGCCGTTATACTCGACGACCAGATATTGACAGCAGTTTGTACCCAGCGTACAGACAGCAGCCTGCCCGTCGAGCAGCTTTGCCAGGATCGAGTCAAAATGCCGGACAGAGACCTTATGAACGTCTTTCTTCCACCATTCATCAAAAAGCTCACAGAGAAACGTCCCCCATTCCTCGCCGCTTAGCGCAAAATGACATAACTCGCCTTTTTCATCAAACTCGACGCAGGGAATATACTGCTGAAACAGAAAACCGCGATCACGCAAATAGCGATACACTTCGCGGGCATGGGCAACGTTAGCCTGGCTGACCAGCACCAGAATATTACAGTCCAGCTGATGAGCTTCGAGGATTTCGATGCCTTGTAATACAAGAGCATGCGTTGCTGTGCCGCCAGCAGTCAGACGATAGCGATCGTGCAATCCGGCTGGTCCGTCGAGACTACAGCCAATCAGAAAATGATACTGCTGAAAAAACGCTGCCATTTCATGACTGATGACAGCAGCGTTGGTCTGTAACGCATTTCCTATGCGCGAACCGGGACGGCCGTATTGTTTCTGAAAGCTCACGACTTTCTGAAAAAACTCCAGCCCCATGAGCGTTGGTTCTCCGCCTTGCCAGACAAGCGAATAAAACGGCTGGCGAACTGCCATATAACTTTTCAGCATCTGTTCCAGCACGTCATCGGACATGCGATGGCGGCTTTCTTCGGGGTAGAGGCGGCATTTTTCCAGATAAAAACAGTACTCACAGCGCAGATTACAGTCGGCAGAAGCTGGCTTGACAAGCAGGCTAAAAGCTTTCATATAATAAGGACTTCAGTGATTGCATTTCTCCATCCCTCATTCTTTTCGCGATGACAAGAGATCATCCTGCGATAGTTAAAGACTGGCACGAGAGCCGTGTGAGCTATAGGCTCATAAGGGGAGCAACGCTTATGAGAAAGTCTCTGACACTACGGCAATTTCAAGCGACACACAAAGAGATTTTATGAAAGAGAGGATTTGGAATTGCACTACTTCCCATAAAATCCCTTCAAGAGCGCATGAGTTCGGACGGAGCTTATGATGAGAGTTGATGAGATCATGTGATTCGGCTGGTAAGGACTTTTTTGAGAAATCGGCCGGTATGTGACGCTTCAATGCTCATGACCTCTTCCGGTGTCCCGGTGGCGACGATTCGTCCTCCGTCGTCTCCACCTTCGGGGCCGAGATCAATAAGGTAATCCGCGCTCTTAATCACATCGAGATTATGCTCAATCACTAGTACGGTATTGCCGGCGTCCACAAGTTTTCCCAACACTTCCAGCAATTTTTTAATGTCGTCAAAATGCAGGCCGGTTGTGGGTTCATCAAGAATATACAATGTGTTGCCGGTGCTTTTTTTGCTCAGTTCCCTGGACAGCTTGACGCGCTGCGCCTCTCCGCCAGAGAGCGTTGTGGCTTGCTGACCGAGATGAATATAATCAAGCCCGACGTCATACAAGGTTTGCAGCCTGCGGCTCACTGACGGAACATGTTCCATGAAATACAAGGCGTCAGCAACAGTCATGTCCAGTACTTCGGCAATATTTTTGCCTTTGTAGCGGATTTCCAGGGTCTCACGATTGTAGCGCCGTCCATGGCAGACGTCACAGGTCACATAGACGTCCGGCAGAAAGTGCATTTCGATTTTCAACAAGCCGTCCCCTTTACACGCCTCGCAGCGTCCGCCTTTCACGTTGAAACTGAAGCGTCCCGGTTTATAACCGCGCATACGGGCCTCCGGCACTTTGGCAAACAGATCCCGGATCGGTGAAAAAAGGCCGGTGTATGTTGCTGGATTCGAGCGCGGCGTACGTCCGATCGGACTCTGATCGATATCGATAACTTTATCGATATGCTCGTGCCCGTGGATTTCCCTGCATGCGCCGGGCTGTGCTTTTGCGCGGTAAAAATGATGCGCCAGGTCGCGGTACAAAATATCATCAACCAGGGTGCTTTTGCCAGAACCTGAGACACCGGTCACACAGACAAAAACGCCCAGAGGGATTTCAACATCCAGATCTTTGAGATTATGCTCGCAGGCTCCCCGGATCGTCAACACCGCATTGTTAAATGGCTTGCGCCGCTTATCGGGAAGGGGAATCGTCTGACGGTGGCTGAGATAACTTCCGGTCAAAGACGCCTTATTCTCCATGATTTCCGCGGGAGTGCCATGCGCCACGACTTCACCACCATGCTTTCCCGCTGCCGGACCGAGATCGAGGATGTAATCAGCGCAGCGCATGGTATCTTCGTCATGCTCTACCACCAGGATCGTATTGCCCATATCCCTCAGCGCTTCCAGCATCTCCAGCAGGCGCGTATTGTCACGCTGATGCAGACCGATGCTCGGTTCATCCAAAATATAGAGTACCCCGACCAGACCTGAGCCGATCTGCGTGGCCAGACGAATACGCTGTCCTTCCCCGCCGGAAAGCGTTGCCGTAGCGCGGTCCAGACTCAGATAATCCAGGCCGACCTTTGACATAAAGCCTAAACGGGCCTTGATTTCTTTCAGGATCGGCTCGGCAATACTCGTTTCCTGCTCAGTGAATGATAACTCTCCGACGGTTTTGAGGGCTTCCTTGACCGAAAGCCTCGTCATATCAATAATACTGTAGTCATGGATTTTCACGGAGAGGCTTTCTTTTCCCAGACGCTGCCCTTGGCAGGACGGGCAGGCATCCATGCTCATGAATTCTTCATATTTGTTCCGCGCATATTCCGATGCGGTTTCATGATAGCGGCGTTCGAGCTGCGTGATTGCGCCTTCAAAGCTGCCCTGATAGTCATATTGCCCGTTTGCATTTTGATAGTGATAACGAATTTTTTCATCACCTGTTCCGTACAGGACGATATTCTGTAATTTTTTCGGCAGTTTTTCAAAAGGGGTTGTGAGTGAAAAATGGTAATACTCGGCAACTGAAGCCAGCATTTGATAGAAGTAGTTCTGTCCACTCGTGTTCCAGGCGGCCAGGGCTCCCTCTTGAATTGACTTTGAAGGATCGGGGACCACCAGTCGCGGATCGATCACCCGCTGCGTCCCCAGGCCGTCACAATCGGGGCAGGCTCCATGAGGGCTGTTAAAAGAAAACATGCGAGGCTCCAACTCAGAGTAACTGATCCCGCAGTCAATACAGGCGAGTTTTTCGCTGAAAAGCATGTCCTCAGCGCCGATCACATCTATGAGTACGATCCCTTCGGCCAGTTTCACAGCGACCTCGATTGAGTCCGCTAGGCGTTGAGCGATCCCGCTTTTGTGTACCAGGCGATCAATCACAACTTCAATATCGTGCGTTTTATAACGTTCCAACACGATCTCGTCCGAGAGATCGCGCATCTCGCCGTCAACCCGGACGCGGACGTAGCCCTCGCGCTGCAAATCTTCGAAGACCTGGCGGTACTCGCCCTTGCGTCCCCGGACAATCGGCGCAAGCACCTGAAACTTCGTCTTTTCAGGCAGTTCAAGGACCCTGTCGACCATTTGCTGCACAGTTTGTGAGGCAATCGCTCTGCCGCATTTCCAGCAATGCGGTTTTCCGACTCGGGCAAAAAGCAGGCGCAGATAGTCATAAATTTCAGTGCTTGTCCCGACTGTCGAGCGTGGGTTTTTACTGACGGTCTTCTGCTCGATTGAAATCGCCGGAGAAAGCCCCTCAATCGACTCGACATCGGGCTTTTCCATCTGATTTAAAAACTGGCGGGCATAGGCGGAAAGAGATTCGACATAGCGCCGTTGCCCTTCAGCATAAATTGTATCAAAGGCTAAAGACGACTTGCCGGAACCGCTGGGTCCGGTAATGACGACGAGACGATCCCTTGGAATCTCAATATCTATATTTTTCAGGTTATGCTCTTTCGCACCCCGAATCACAATCGATGTTGCAGACATAAAAGCTCAGTTCCCGAACAGCCCGAATCTTCCAATTAAAATTATATAATTTACATGATAAAGACGAAAATAAATTTACGCATACTCAAAAAATATACATACCTTGTCAAGACCCTTTTGACTTTGCTGACAAAAAAGCAGGTGCTTATAGCCTTATGAGCCCAGAAAGATCATTTTTCAGTTATGAGCTCTGCCGTTCTACAGTTCACCAGAGGTCCCTGGCTCTGGGTGAGACGCAGAGCGCTGGCATCAAGCGCTCAAGTCCTGACAAAATGTCTGCTGTCTCTATAAGCCTTTCTGTAGTGAGTCCAGATAAATACTCAACGTAAGCACTCTCGTTTTAACGAGTTCGACCTTATCATCTTGTGCTGCGATCGCCCACATCGTTCCATCCAGTGAGCGATACATCAGCTCCAGTGTCTCAAATTCAGCGTCGCGGTATCTCAGCCAGGCGCGTTGCGATGTTTTCAAGGCTTCGAGTTGCTGCGGTCCCAACAGCTTGCGCAAGTTCCGGTAGACAGTATTGAGTTCTCTGTCCCACATCACATAGGCTTCATCCAGACATTTCAAGATACCTGCCGTGCTGCTATCCCTATCAATACACGCCTCACATTGTTGATCCACAGGATGCTCACCTTCTGCGCTCACGATTGCAGGAACAAGCGCAAACAGCAAGATCAGACATAGGGCTCTGTTTCTTTGAGATGTATTTCTCATGACTTTTAGATAAGAGAACCTGCAGCGCTCAGACCGCTGCCAGGCTTCCGTTCTCCTGCCCGAAATTTAGAGAATATCGAGATACGCCAGGGTCACAGGTCCGACAATACCGTCGCTTTTGAGCCTGTACGTTGTCTGAAAACGTTTGACCGCCTCATCGGTCTCTCTCCCGTAAATTCCGTCAACTTTGACATCGTAGCCAAAACGGATTAACGCGTCCTGAATGTCTTTCACATCATCTCCTCGCAGGTAAGGACTCTTCAAATAGAGCAAGCGGACATGATCTTCCTGAGCAGAAACTCTTGGCAACGGTGGTTCCAGCGCTCCTTCGTCAATCCGTACTCCTCTGACATGAAACGGCAGCGACAAGTCCCAATTCTTGTACTGGATCAAGGTAAACAGCGAATCCATGCGATAGACAGTTTTCCGCAAAATCGGAATGTGATGAGTCGCCAGCCATTCCCGTCTTGTGCCGATATAGTAAGCGATCCAGGAATCTTCGCCGATAGCGTCGACCGTCCCATATTCATCATCAGTGCGATCCCGCATGCGTCTCCATGAGCCATGCACTTTACTGTCATAGATCACTGCGGTTCCCAGTGCAGATGTCACCCCGATCGCCTGCGCCGATTTAACGGCAGGGTCCCAATACGCCCGATCGAAAAATTGGTCCTGCACCTCTTGCATAACCGGATCACTGCCGGCATTGCTCAAGAGCTTATGCAGAGGGAAAGCATAATCCAGACTGGGATCACGTTCCAGCAGCCGTTTCAGATAATAGCGCAACGCATGGCCGAACTGCGCATTTTCAGCTCCGCAGTAGGCTTTAATCAATAAATATAAATTTCCGCTGGAGAGCGTGGTCTGCGACCGCCCGTAGGTTAAATGTCCCTTATCCCCTTTTAAGATCGTCACTTTTCCATAGTTTCCGCGCGGTTCACTGGTTTCGAACACATTGACAATCGCTTGCGCGGCCCTTTTCTGTAAATCCGTCAGCATAATATTCACCCCATATTATTCTCGTTACATTCGCAATTAAGAGTGGTCGTACCAATGTCTTCTATAGTAATGAAGTAAAACATGGAAGCCAAAAATAATCAAGGAAAAAGGTGCAAAAGTTTAAAGCGATCTACGTGAAAAGTCAGGAGAATTGCGTTCTTCAGCACACTTTTAACTTTTTGCTGATCAACACAGCGCCTTCCTCACTTCATCAGGCGGGGACGAAAACGAGGATCGAGCCAATCCCGCAGACCATCGCCAAAGAGGTTGAAACCCATCACAGAAAAGGCAATCATCAGGCCCGGCAGAATCGCGGCCCAGGGCTGAAGGTCCATAAAGCCTTTGGCTTCCTGAAGCATTGCGCCCCAGCTTGCTAAAGGCGGCTGCGTACCAAGTCCCAAAAAACTTAACCCTGCTTCGATTAAAATCGCATTTGCAAAAGAGACGGTTGTTTGCACGATCAAAGGTCCCATCACATTCGGCAGCAGATGTCTGAAAATGATTCGCCAGTCCGATGCCCCAAGTGCGACCGCAGCCTGAACGTATTCCTCCTCACGAAGTGCCAGGACCTGCCCCCGGATTAAACGCGTAAATGCGGGCAGGAAGATAATGCCGATGCTGATGGTTGCCTGAAAATGCCCGGGGCCCAGTACTGTAATCACAGCAATTGCCAGCAGCAATGCTGGAAACGAGAGCAGACCGTCCATCAGATGCATAATGACCACGTCTGGCCAGCCGTGCTTATAGCCAGCGAGCAAACCTAATACTAAACCAGGGACAACGGCAAAGCTGACCGAAAGCATGCCCACGAGAAACGCGATGCGTGTGCCGTACAGTGTACGAGAAAAAATATCTCTTCCAAAAAAATCGGTTCCAAAGAGATGCTGCGCGGAAGGGCCCTGCATGCGTGCTCTATAGTCCATCAGATCAGGAGAATATGGCGCAAAAAAACCTGCAAAAAGAGCAAGCATGCTTAAAAGGATCAACATTGAAAGTCCCAGCAGGAGCGCTTTATTCCTGAAGATCATGGTGACAGAGAAATACGCGGGTTCAAGAAGCCGTACAGTAAATCAACAAGCAGATGTAACATGCTGAAAACAATTGCCAAAAAGGCAGTAACCCCCTGGACCACTGCAAAATCTCGTCCGGAGATCGCCCCCAGCAGCAAGCGTCCGATACCGGGCAACGCGAAAATCTGCTCGATAATAATCGCTCCCCCCAGCAGATAGCCGAATTGCATCCCGGCAATGGTCACCACTGGCAGCAAGGCATTCCGCAGCGCATGATGCGCAATCACTCCAGACTCCTTCAGCCCTTTTGCTCTTGCCACGATCACATAATCTTTTTCCAGTTCCTCAAGCAAAGAGATTCTGATCATACGTGTCAGAATGGCGGCGCGGATGAAACCAAGCGAAAAAGCCGGCAGAGCCAAATGCCGCAGCCATTCCAGAGGATTTTCAGAAAATTCCACATATCCCAGAAGCGGGAAGCACTGCAATTTTACGGAGAACGCAAGCATCAGGAGAATTCCCAGCCAAAAACTCGGTACCGCCAAGCCCAACTGTGCGATCAGAAGCCCGAAAAAATCAAGCCAGGACCAGGGGCGTAAGGCTGAAAGAATTCCCAAGGGACACGCGATCATCATGGAGATTATCAATGAAAACGCTGCCAGCCAGAAGGTGACGTGAATCCGGTCGGCCAGAAGCGATAACACGCTTTCATGCGAGCGAAGAGAGACCCCGAAATTCCCGCAACAAAGGTCTTTCAGCCACTGTACATACTGCAGCAGGATCGGACGATCCAGACCTAATAGCGCCCGTACTTCCTGCAAGCGCTCTTCAGGCGCTTCGAGTCCCACAATCAATTGTGCGGGCTCTCCAGGAACCAGACGCAAGATGACGAATACCACACTCACGACCACCAATACGGTTATCAATGACGCTGCCACCCGCCGGATAAAATATACAGAGTAATTCATTACATTATTCCTGGACTCTGCTTTCCCTGGCTTGTCAAGAAGAATCTTGCAGCAAACAGTGTGCGCATTTTCGAAATATACACAGCAAAATAACAAACTTGACAATACTTGTCTTCATCATTATAGTCATCTAAAGAGAGAGAGAATAGTCGATCGACTGGGCTGCCGTGCTGAATGCAGGTTATCGTTTTGCCTTCATTAAAGCGAGCGACGGCGACAACTCCTGCTGGCATGATCCAAGCTTTCACCAGAATATGACCAGAGCTTATCAGGCCGGTGTCCTGATGGGAGCCTACCACGGTCACCTGTTACGATTTCTGGCTGGCTCATTCTGTATGACGAATTTGTGATCCCGTAACAAGACGCAGAAAGGAACCAAGATCATGAAACGATTCCAAGTATTTTTTTTCCTGTGTGTTCTCATGCTGTCAGTGCCGACAGTTGCCGAAGAGAATTCAGACACACGTTCTCAAAACAGCGCTTCCCGCTCTGCTCAAAAGCAGGCTTTACCCAACTTCGAACTTGTGATTCGCTTTGACGCAGAAGCCGACAGCACCGCTTGGGAAGCTGAGATTTTTTCTCTTGTCACCGGGAGCCCTTCCGGAAAGGTCTCGTGGCAGCAGGCTGCAACAACACTTCAAAAAGGCAACTATGTCTTTGTCCTGCATTTTGAAGAAGCGATTCCGGAGATTCCGGCAAAAAAACCCTTCACATTTTCCATCACAGACCATGCAAAAACAACGGTGACATTGACAACAGGCAGACCAAAAGAGCCTGAAATGGAGCGTGGTGTCGGACGGACGGGAGCTGATTTTAATGATTCCGATCCGCGACAGGGCCGCGATTATGTCAACTTCAAGCTTGCGAAAAACCAGGCCGAAGAGTGTCTGGCACGATGCAAGCGAGATCGGAACTGTGACGTCTATTCATATGCAGAACTTCCAGAATGGAACTATTCCCGCTGCTGGCTGATTCATGGTGCTGCCACAGCAAAAAAAGACGTGAATTCCGTTTCAGGCTGCATCCAGCGTCATTCATCGCCATATACGGTTCAAATCCTCAGCACGCCTCTTTCGGAATAAGCTCTCGGCTGCTCTTTGTCATGCAAGGCTGTCAACAGATTCCTTTACTGGAAAAAATCCACGTCATCCCTTACGCTAAAACCTTGACAACATTTCTGTGTTCTGCATAGTCTTTTATACTTGTAACATACGCTCTCATTGGCCGCTAAAGATACACTACAGACAGAACTTGCCGTTGCAGGACTGTTTTAATGCTATGAACTCGTGAGGAGTATCCTTATGAAACTGAGAAATTCAACCGCAGTGAATATCTTGTTGCTCTGCCTGCTGGGCCTCAGCCTCGTGGCAGGACTTGTTGTCTACAGTTGCCGTCCGCTTTCTACCGGATTGCACGGGTCATATTACGATAATAAAAACTGGAGCGGCGACGTTATCGCAACAGGCCTCGATACGGAATTTTCCACTCGCACGCTGGCTCACATTAAAGAACGCCTGGGACAAAATGTGTTCAGCATCATCTGGAAAGGCCATCTGTTCATACCAGAAACTGATCTTTACCAATTTTGGACCAACTCTGACGACGGCTCGGAGCTGTTCATCGACGGCCATCTTGTGGTCGCAAACGGTGGTGATCACGTCTTGAAATTGGAGCAAGGGAGCATTCACCTTCACAAAGGTCTGCACAGTATCACCATTCGCTATATGCAAGGCGGTGGAGATGCGGCCTTACGGGTTTTCTGGGCGCAGACTCCCTTTCCGCGCGCTCCAATGGAAAATGCATTGCTGCTTCCTGAAGGCAGCAGTGTTGTCCGATTTCAGCTCTATCACAATGTCCGAACCCTTGCTCCTCTTCTGTATGCAGCCTGGCTGTTCAGCCTGTTTGCGCTCTGGTTCTCATCACACCGTGCGCTGCGAAGGCAGCAACAAGGTGACCTTTTTCGCCATGTTCGTGCCCTCTTCTCGAGAGAGAGCGCCTTTGGACATGCCCTCACACGACTCTTTGTCCAGCCGCTGCGTTTTGCCGCCGAACGGATTCGCCTGCCGCAGGTCTATTACTGGGTGATTGTCGCGCTCTTCTCCCTGCTGATCTTTCTGACCCTTGCATATGCCAGAAACTTTTCAAATTTTATGATGGGACGCTACGGGACCGGCATCTTTTCTCAAATCACCCACTACGCTTTGCTGGCTGCAGCTGTCGCGCTTTTCTCATATATCTTTCGACTCAAGGGTCACCGTGCGTCCCGGATGCTTTCTTTGTATTTCATCACAGTCCTCTACATCTTTTTTTTAAGCCCCGGCTTTCGTGAACATGCTCTCGCGTTTTTCAGTTGGATCGGGCTGCATATGGATACAATTCGAGATTTGGAAATTTATCCACTCTACGCCGGCGAGAAAATTCACTTCTTAGAATACGGACTCCTGGGGTTGCTGCTCTGTAAGGCGTTCAGCTACAGCGTCAAAAACCGCTCTGCCTATCTCTTGTCATTGCTGCTGGTGTATATCATCGGCATGACTGACGAAGGCATTCAATGGGCATTGCCGCAGCGTGTCGGCGAATATCGCGATATCTGGCTCAATATCACTTCCGGGGTCCTTGCAATTCTGGCTGTAGCGCTGGTCGTTCGTCCCCGTGTGTTTCAGGAAAACTTTCGTGCGGCGTCCTGGCGGCCCGTCTGCTATACGTCAGCGGCTGCCGTATTGTATACCGCCATATTTCTCCAGTTCGTCCACGGCTTTGGCTCATCCATATTCCATCCCGACAGCGGCTCGCAATTTATCTCAACATATTCAGAAGAACGGTTGCTGCAAATCGATAAACAATTACTTCAGCGTGACGACGGAATCTTTACAGAAGACCTGCCGCGCTCGCTCCTCAATGCCTACAACTATGAAGCCAGGCGTCACCAGGAGCTGCGGGATCGTTACTATCAGCAGGAACGGTTCTTCTACAGTTATTGCGAGCAGGAAATCCTTAAAACCTACTTCCGCTTTTATCTCAGAAAGAAAAATCTGCAATTTTTCGAATACGACGACAAGCAGCTTCAGATCGCTCCTGATGTGAACGAAAGGATTTTCTATCACAGTGAGGCGCAGGAATTGGCGATCACATGCTGCACACAGACGGAGCTGTGGCTGTGTGCGATTTTGACGGCAGCTTTGCTCTGTCTGCTCGCAAGCGTCCTTCCTCTGAATAGCGGCCGCTCTCTTTCCACTCACTCAAAGCCGGAAGCCCGTTTCGAACGTCTGATACTACGTCCGTTCTTTTGCCTCGTCATGCTGGCAGCACTCTTTGCAGCCCTGCGTCCTGATCCCAAAACCCGTCCCCGCGACTATATCAACCTCCTGCTGCTCACGGTCGAAAGCACGCAGCCGGACTACTGGAGCGCATACGGCTATGAGAAAAACACCACACCGTTTTTTGATGATCTTGCATCACAGGGAGTGCTTTTCACAAATTCGATTGCTTCAAGTTCCTGGACAATCCCCGGTCTGACATCATTGATGACCGGCTTAAATCCGAATGTTCACGGCATCGATATTCGCGCTAAATTGATGGATCCGCGCATTCCAACGCTTTTCGAAGCCCTGGAGTCCCATGGTTACGCTATCGGAGACACCAGTTATACCCTGACAGAGCCTTCTATTAACAGTGTCTTTAAGAAAAAAGACATCTCTCCGGACGTTGCGCTTGCCGAGGGACGTTCCGAAGAGTCGTACCTGCTCTCCTGGATGGAAAAGCACCAGGATGAGCCGTTTTTTGGGTGGGTGCATTTCCACACGACTCATTTGCCTTACAGGGCCGCTCCTCCGTATAACCAAATGTTTCTGGAAGACGTTGATCCAGATGTCTTGCAAGACGAACAGATCAAATTCGTCACATCCAATATCATTGTCAGGAAAGGGGAGATCGAATTCGACACGGAACGCCACGCCCCGGCAATCCATGCCCTGTATGCCCAGGTTCTGCGTCAACAAGACGCAAAAATCGGGAAAGTCGTCATGAAATTGAAGGAATTAGGTCTCCTGGATAATACCCTGATTGTCATCACTGCGGATCATGGCGAGGAGCAGTTGGAACACGGATTTATCGGTCATGCGTCAACCTCCTGGGACACTACAGTGTATGATGACCTGATTCAGATTCCTTTGCTGGTCTTCTATCCTCGGGCCTTACAACGCGGTATCACAGTCGAGGACCAGGTTCGACAGATCGACTTCATGCCGACTGTCCTCGATCTGCTTGAAATTCCGCTCGCCGCTCAGGTTCAGGGACAATCCTATCTCCCGCTCCTGAAAGGAGAAGGAGACTTCAGACCTGACAGTGCCTTTTCTGAAACGACCCCCTGCGGCTACAGTTGTCCGTCCCGTCTGACACATAAACGTCTACGCTCACTTCGCACCAACGACTGGAAGCTCATTTCCGTGTACGATCGCGAAAAAGACAGCGCTGCCTGGGAGCTTTACAATCTCAAAGAGGACCCGGCCGAAAGCAAAAACGTCTTCAGCGACCATCCGGACATTGTCAAATTGCTTCAGCAGGCGATGCAGCGCTGGATAGACGCGCCGCAGGATTTCGACTATCATGAAAAACAGCAGGAAGGAACTCATTATCTTGATGAAGATGTCGAACTTCGCCCCATTGTCCTTTTTCCAAAAGTCGGGACAGTCCTGACACCCGAGACGCACGGAAAGCGCGTGCTGGTGGAATGGATCGGTCGTGAAGACACTGAATATATCATCGAATATGAAGTTGGAACCGGCGGCTATCACATGACCGGCGAACTCGAAGTGACGGGTCCTAAACAGTGGTACGGCCCCTTTCCCGAAGACATCTGGCAGGCATTGCCGCTTTACAATCCCTGGCGGTTCCGGATCATCCCTAAAGCGCACCGGACCTATCCGAGTGAATGGATCACGTTTGAGATGCAGAATAACGAAACATCGTGAGCTGATGCCGCGTTGCCAGTACTTCCCTCTCCCTCCACTGCACAGGGAGGGAGAGAAAGAACATGATCATACGACACAGCCGATGATAAACGCTATTCGGCAGGCGAGATATATACATACGTCCCGTCCTGCACCCCTCGTAATCTTGTCGCGTCATCCAGCACACGGCCGAACACATTCACAGGACCGGCTGCACGCGGCTGCTCGTCAGCGCTCACTGGTGTCGGGCCATAGAAAATACAAAAGGCCCGCCCAGGAGGCCAATACGCCAAATCTCCCAGCTCAACATCGGCTTTGGCGTCCCCAGCTTGCTTCATATCAACAGGAATTGTGAAATAAATCTCATCGCCCCAGACATTTGCTGCGCCCTCAATGGGAAGCGCATCCCAGATCAGCTGAGCGCTTGAACTGTCATTCAATTCTGCCGACAATGAATGATTTCCAACAGCAATCGTAATTTTTTTCATACTGCCTATCTCCTCTTGATTCATGTAAACGTCGTCTTGACAACTTGCTCACAGGCCTCGCTTAGAAAGCTGGCTCAATCCTAAAAGCTGTCAACATCTATTGAGTCTTCTCATGGCCCCTGTCAATAATATTCCAACAGGATATTTTCCAGACAATACGACCGGACTGCGGCATCCAAAGAGTGCTCCAAAGATGCTTGACAGCTTTCTTATATCAATTTTTAGTGCCCATGAAAGCAGCAGTACAGGAACAGTCTCTAGAAACGATACCGCAAAAACGACGCAACTCACCAGGCGTTCTATGAAACAAAAATACATTCTCTACCAGTCCGATAACGGTCCTTGCCCTTACCTTCCCGATCGCCGATGGATGACGCACAGTTTTTATGCCGACACTCTGTCACCGGCTTTTTACGAATGTTTGACCGCAAAAGGATTCCGCCGCAGCGGGCAGGCTTTTTATCAAAACCACTGTCCCGACTGTGCCGCCTGTCTGCCAATCCGAATCAACGTACAGCGCTTCAGCCCCAGCCGCTCGCAGCGCAGAGTCTTAACAAAAAATCTTGACATCAGTTATACCCGCTGCAGGGCAGTTTTTGAAAGCCGCGATTTTGAACTCTACGCCAAATATCTTCGGCATCGACACCCCGAATCGCCAAACACGACGCGGGAAGGCTATGTCAGCTTTCTCATCGAATCACCGATTCAGACTGAAATCATGCGCTACCATCTCAAAGGACACCTTGTCGGTCTGGGCTGGATCGATCTGATGCCCACGTCGTTGAGCAGCGTGTATTTTGCCTTTGACCCTGAATTTTCGTCTCGTAGCCTCGGAACCTACTCGATTCTTCAACAAATCAAATTAGCCCAACGACTCGGGAAGGAATGGCTGCAACTCGGGTTTTGGGTTGCCGCCAGCCAGAAAATGTCATATAAACGCAATTTCCGTCCCTGTGAAATTTTAGTACGTAAGCGTTGGAAGGAATTATCAGGATAGCTCGATTTTGCAGAACGTGACATCGAAAAATCCTTCATTCTTGCCCCCGTTGTCTGCAGGGTGTATGACGCATACTGGATATTTGCCTCAATGGCGCAGGCTGACAGGTCAAGTTTGCTCGCAAGATACAATAAAACAGAGAATTTTTATGCAAGATCACGTAAACATTCCGTCACAATGGTCAGCACCGCGATCTTGCCGTATATAAACGGTTTCAGAGGCGTCAACAATCAAAGGATGACGAATTTTTTAAAATAATTATTAATCCATCATTGACAAAAACCAACCTTATCCTTCAAAAGGATTATGCAAACATCTACTTCATGAAAACAGATTGTGATGGAATCTGTTTTTGAGATGATTTTTTAATACTATTTGGAGGGATATGCAACTGTTGTACTGTTGGTTTATTCACTTAACAAAGGAGGTTTGTAATGATGTACAAAAGAATGATCCTGGGATTGTTTGTCGTCCTTCTTGCCGGGTGTGCTTCGACACAGGTCACCGAAGTCATGCCGGAAGCCGGATATGTCAATGTGCAGGAAGCGTTACCGAAGCCTCAGATTGAGCAGGAAATTCCGGTAGCACAAGTAGAACTCGCAGAACCTGAAGCAGCTGAAATGGCGGTACAGGCCACTGAACCGACCGTCGAGCAAAATTTAGCTGATTTAGTGGATCTTGAAGAGATCGATCAATTGTCTGAATGGTTGAATGCACAGGTAGAATCGTTCGCGTCAGCAGAAGGGATGCGGGATGAGGTCTTACTGGCGCAACAGGGTGGAACGGTTCAAATGGGTTCTCCCCGCCTGGAAGAATTGGTCATTGAAGCGGTTCCTGGTGAATGTTACGCCCGCTGCGTGGCTCCGGCGGTCTATGAAGAGCGTACAGAGGAATATCTCAGCCGGGAAGCAAGTGAAGAGCTTCGACTCGTTCCGGAACAATTGCAGGATGAAGTCCTGGAAGTTCTCGTGGAGGAAGGATCTGAAGCGATTGAAATCGTACCAGGAGAATATGGAGTTGCCGAAGAAGAATTCCGTCCACGCGACCTGTTGAAACGTTACTCAGTCGTTCCTCCGGAGTATGGTCCTGGGGAATCCATCCAACTGAAAACTGCAGAAGAATACCAGACATACAACGTAATTCCACCACAATTTCAGTCCGATATTGAGAGGGTTCTGGTTAAAGAGCCCAGTACAAGGCTTGAAGTTGTGCCTGAAACATTCGAAGACGCCTCGGTTCAGGTTATGACTCGTCCAGAATCAGAGAAATGGGAAGTTATTCCGGCTCGTTTTGAATGGCAAAATGAAGAGGTTCTGGTTCATGAGGCTTATGAACGTGTGAACGTGGTTTCTCAACCGGTTTATGAGTCAACGACGGTAGACATGGTGGTAAAAGACGGCTACACGGACTTACGTGTGGTTCCGGCAACCTTCCGTGAAGAAACACGGGAAATCCTCGTGAAGGCCGAAGGCGAAATGCTCGAAATCGTGGAACAACCTCGCTACGAAACGACAAGTCGGGAGCTTTCAGTTCCTGGAGAGCCGATCGAACGTCTCAAAGTGATACCGGCCGTCTATGACTGGGTTGAAGAGGAAATTATGGTCAGTCCGTCATATACGACCTATGAGATCATTCCAGCCAGATATGAGACCGTTACGGAACAAGTGCAAGTGGCTCCGCCTCAACTCAAATGGGTACGGTCTAAAGATTGCGACCCGACAAGCTCATATGATCCGACCTGTGATATTATTTGTCTGGAGGAAGGTGAGGCAAAATATAAACCCATCACCAAAGAGGTTCTGGTTCAGGCAGCCCAGGCAGTGGCAAAGGAAATTCCAGCGGAATATACCACTATCCGAAAACGGATCATGGTACAGGCTCCGCGTGTTGAAAAAGTCCTTTGTGATGAAGTCGCAAGCATGGAAGAATGTCGTGGCCCAGCTCCCGTTGTCACGGAACGGAGTATGGTTGAAGACGTTGTCACGCGAACAGTCAAAATTCCGCCCGAATATCGGACCATCAGGGTCACAGTCGTAGATCAGCCTGCCAGAGTCGAGCAGACTCCGGTACCGGCGGAATATCAGACGATTGTTGTGGAAAAACTCGTAAAGGATGCAGTCGTTGAGCGAGAGACAGTGCCGGCGAGATATGAAACTGTTCGCCGCCAGGTCATGGTGACACCTCCACAGATTGAGAAAACGGTGATTCCAGCGGAATATAAAACTGTGAGACAACGCCTGCTCGCCAGTCCGGCTTCTGTGCGTGAGATTCCTGTTGAAGCGGTGTATACCGACGTTCCGAAACAAATCCTTGTTACAGATGCAACTTTTGACACACAGGTGGTTCCGGAGAAATATGAGTCGTATCCGACCCAGCGTATGATCAAAGGCCCGGAACTCAACGTGGAAACAACTCCGCAGGCACCGCAATTTGTCCAGAGACGGACATTAATACGGCCTGAGACCTATGAGACGGTCACAATTCCACCGAAATACGATACGGTTCGTATGGTCAAATTAATTCGTGATGCACAGATCGAGCGGACAGCGGTACCGGAACAGTATGGCTCGTACACCAAGTCAGCAGTCAAGGATAGAGGCGGAAAGTTGGTCTGGCGCCGAGTGTTATGTGAAGTGAACATGACGCCTAATACGATTCGGATGGTGCAACAGGCATTGCTGGAAGCCGGTTTCAATCCTGGTCCGATCGACGGGCAATACGGTTCTCAGACGCAGCGCGCTCTGAAATCCTTCCAGGAATCTGTGGGAATCCCAACCGGACCAATGACGCTTGAGACGCTGGATTTGCTCGGATTAGACCTCTAAATCAGCAAATCACATCATTATAAGACCATAGCGCCTCGCTCTTCAAACAAGGGCGGGGCGTTTTCAGACAGGGACGTTGCCATGAAAGGATTTGTAAAAATTGTCGTCGTATCCCTAACATGCAGCATGATAACGGCATTAACGGCAGAGGCTGTTTCCTTAGTTGGAACGAGAAAGGAAGCCGGAGGGGTTAGATTCACGCGGCAGGTAAAAGGCGTTCGCGGAGGACAGCCCTATGAAAGTATTCCAGGTGGTTACCCAACCCAACTGCGAGGTGACGACGGGAAATTACTCAACGGCGGGAAATGGGTCATGGCATTCTGTGTCGAACCTGGAAGGGCCGCCCATAGCGGGAAAGACGGCGAGCTTCGGATCAACACGATCCCCCTTGAAAAAAAGCCAGGAGGCTTGCAAGCCGCATGGTTAATGGATAACTTCTACCATAGCACGATGAGCAAAGCGCAATTTGCTGCATTACAAATAGCGATTTGGGAAGTTATCACAGATAGCAGTGGCGATTACGATCTCTCGAGTGGAGATTTCAAAATATGGGGCGGAGAACAAAAAATACTTGATATCGCCTACAGTTATCTGCTCAGTGTGCCGAAACGTTTTGATACTGAGTACTTAAATCACTATTATTGGATGATGGACCACCCAAGCAAGCAGGATTTTCTTATTCAGCGCTGCGGCGGATGCTGTAAATCACCAGGATACGCCGAATAGCAACAATTCCTCCTGAAGATTAGTGGGTTCGGTTTTGAACGCGGGATCCACTAATCTATAAGCGGGTGGGTGACTAACTTTCAGAATATGATCAGAAAAAACACAGGATTTCCGGGCGCTTTGAGAAAATATGCGATCAGGAGCGTCAGCGTTGTGATAGCAGGAATTCTCTTTGTGCCATACAGTTTTGGAAATGACTTTGCGTCTCGTCTCTGTGACATGCAAAAAGCAATGGGAGTTAACGAGCCATTGATTTGTAAGATTAAGCTTGGCCCTGATTCCGAAAAAAAACCTCCGTCACTCATTGCACAATTACTTCAAGAGCAGTTCACCGAATCGCAACGTCAAGAGCAGCAGTTAAGCCAGTCATTTCAATGCCGTCTTGCAACATTTTCAAATCAGGATAATTCCGCTGCTGACGGAGAGCTGAGCCGTTGGGAAGAAGAAGTGGTGAATGCTGACGGAGCCGTCGTAGTGCTCTTCAGCCAGGATAACTGCCCTGGATGTAAAGCGATCGCAAATCGTTTATATGATATCTGCCGGGGCGAAAGACGGAAAACTGTCAATACACTCCTGAGGCTTGTGAATATTATCGGCATTTCTGATGCGGAAACCATCTCGGCGATCAGCGAGACAACATGTCGCACGTTTCCTGTTCTGTGCGACCTGATCAATGCTTTTTCGCCCAAATTCTCCAACGTCAAATTTGCGATCGTTGAAAATGATTATAAAAAGGATCAAGGGCTGTTCTATGACCTTTCAATTCTGTATACTCCTACTCTCATTATGTATTACAAGGGACAAAAAATACTTCGGGTGACCGGTGCAAACGTTGATTGCTTTGAAATGACTGCCCGTATTGCAGAAGCATGGCATGTTCAGGATAGGGCCTCACATCAGATCACAAGTGCGCTCGGCGGACGTTCTACATGTGCAATTTCTCCAGACACAACAGGTCGGTGCACCATCGATCGTGAATGTTATCGAAAGTTGAAAAAGCTCTTGCAGCAGTTCACTTCATACGCATCAGCTTCTCCTTCTCTTCCTCTCCTTCACTTTCCTTAGACAGTGGAAGAGTATGAGATCATCTGCACTCTGCTACTCTCCTTAAAAATACTGAGCACTGACAAGTTGCTTTGCAACAGCCCAGGCATTCGTGTATGCGATCGTGTCGGCATCTTTTGCTGAGGTCTTAGGAATTCTCAGGCCCAGATAGCAGCCTTCGGCTTCCAGCCCCAGGTTTTTGAAAAAACGATTCTTCTTCAGAGGCACACCGTAAATATGAGCTTCATCCTCTCCGTCGGCAATCAGTCGTACTTCAGAAAACAGGCTGATATCCTGGCCGACCAGCAGCTCATCAAGTGCTGAAAACGCCCCGTTCCTGGCAAAATTACTGAAGTTTTCCCGACTAAGGCTGAAGATCTGCGTCTCCCCGGAGGCCATCATCACCACCATCTGTCGCGGATCATTCACGGGATAGAGATGAATCAGCGTTTTCCCGTCGCCATTCGCATCTTCAATCAGCGGGAGCAAGGCTTGAATCAATGCCTCCTGCTGTTCCTCGGTCAGCGTCATTCCCTGGTACCCCCATGAAAGATCCGGAACCTCTCTCTGGAAAAAGTCTTTCACCATCATGAGGATCAAGATTACCCCAAACAGCCCGATAAAAGTCTGCACTTTGTAGTAGTACCAATAATGATCCCATTTTTCCCGCCTGGTGGTCAAGGGTCTGGGCTTGTCCCGCTCTCTCATAGTGTGTCTCTCCCAAAGCTCGTAACATATCTCCATCACAGTAAACATCGCTTGCCTCACTGCATGTCAAGGAAGCCTTTCCAGTCAATATACTGCGCATCCTCCCATTTTGTCAAGGTGCTGGAGTATTTTGTTTCCCGGCGACATGTCTGCGTGACAGCCAATGATATCCGCTACAGATACAATCACATTCTGGACGGGATGTCTTCTGTTTGCTGCGTGGCATCGGTCTAATAGGTTCCGCTGATCGTCCCCATTCTTCTGATGCAGTTTTTCTTGACAATCACACGGCGTTGTTGGATATAAGTTCTTATCGTATGAACATTACAATGACTCTCAGAGCGCTCGGGAACAGATAACAGACGTCAATGCAAAAGAACAAGATTGGAGAAATTTTTGTGAGGTCCGGCCTGATTTCAGCCGATGCGCTGAAACGCGCCCTTGTGGAGCATCGGAAGAATCCCAATGAAAAACTGAGCCGCACTCTCGTACGCATGAATCTCACCAGCTACTCTGAAGTCGCCGAAGTCCTCTCCCGTCAATCAAACATTCCTTTTATCGATCTGAATATGGTCGTCATCGACCCCAGAGCCGTTCAGAAGATCCCGGCGGAACTCGCGATGAAACATCATATTCTGCCGATCTATGCAGAGAAAAACAATCTGGTACTGGCCGTAGAAGACCCCTACGATTTTGAGGCCGTAGAAGCCGCGCGTTTTGCCAGCGGTCTCAATATTCGTCCCCATGTCGCCTCCTATCCTGATATTAGCAATGCAATCCAGCGTTACCACGCTCTTGACGTCGTCATGAAGGCTCGCGCCGTTCAGAAACCGGATGAAGACATGGATTTTATCCTCAAACACACGCTCGGAAATGACGTGCAGCTGGCACAATTGAAAGAACAAAGCAAATCCGCAGTAGTGCAAAATACCCTGAATACAATCATCTTTCAGGCGATCGCCATACGGGCCGACGCGATCGTTTTCGAACCGCTGAAAACCCACCTTCAGGTCAGAAACCGAGCCAACGGTGCCTTATCGAACGGCACGAAAATTCCCAAAAAGCTGCAAAAAGCGATGCTGGCGCATATTAAAATCATGGCGGGCCTGGATTATGCTAAACATATGATTCCCCAAAAAGGACGCACGCAGTATCACATGCAGCAACGAACTCTGGAACTCGAAGTCTCATGTCTGCCAGCGCAGTACGGCGAATCCGTCATCATACAAATCCTGGATTTCGGTGAGCAGGTGCCGCTCATCAAGGACCTTGGCTTCCAGGCGGAAGATATGATGAAGGCCCTGAAGCTGCTGTCGCTGCCAAACGGCATGATCTTGGTCTGCGGGCCGCCGGGCAGCGGCCAGACGGCTACTGTGTATGCACTGGCCCACGAAGTGCTGCGGCATCAGCGCAGGATCGTCACGATCGAAGCTTCGATCGGATACCAGCTCAAAGGCGCACAGCAGGTGCAGATCAACGCAGCCAGCGGTCTGAATTTTTCAAGAGCGCTGGAATCGGTCTTGCGACAGCACACAGAGGTCATCGTACTGGGTGATATCCGGGATAAAAAAACGGCCGAGACGGCGCTGAGAGCCTCGCTAAACGGGCATCTGATATTGGGGGTTGTCCGTTCACGCACTCTCACCGATGCGATTTCCGATCTGATCGCACTTGGAGTATCGCCACAGCTCGTTTCCTCTGCGTTAAGCGGCATCATCACACAGCGTATGGTGCGTAAGCTTTGTCCCCATTGCCGCGAGCAATATCATCCGCTGCCAAGTTTACTCAAAAAAATCGAAGAAACCGTTCATGAAAGACCGAGCGGTGAATTCCTGCGGGGCAAAGGCTGTCAGGCCTGCAATTTCAGTGGATTTCACGAACGTTTCGCTGTGTATTACATCGCGCTCATGAGCCAGACCATGGCGCGCATCATTCAGCAGGATGTCACAAAATCCGGAATCAGCCGCATCGAAAGCTCGCTGCTCTCCAAAGCCATCCTGGCCAGGGTCACCGACGGTGAAACATCTCTTGAGGAACTGGAACGGGTGATTTTCCATGACGGCAGACCAAGACGTCTGCTGAACCCAGAAGATGATGAGCAGGTGGAACAGTTTCAGCAAAGCCCCCAGGCTGAAGCCCCTCAACACTCAGCTCCTGTCAAAGCGTCTGCCCCGCTTCCAGATGAGCCTGTGCTGGCGCAGACGCAGGGCAGTCTCCCTGTCATTGTCCGTTACAAGGCCGAAGAGTGCAAGATTCTCATCGTCGAACCGAATCTCAAACTCAAGACGCAGATCAGCAACGCGCTGATCGCAAGAAGTTTTCAGGTTCTCAGCGCAACGAACGGGGTGGAAGCCCTGGAAACAATCGTCAGGGAACTCCCTGACCTGGTGATCTGCGAAAGTGTTCTCCCGAAACTGGACGGCCTGAATATGGTTTACCGTCTGCGAAAATCCACAAACACTGGTGGAATCCCGGTCATCATCATATCCTCAAAAGCTGAAACTGCCGACCGCATTCGGGGCTTTGCTGCGGGCAGCGACGATTATCTGCCCAAGCCTTTCTCGATGCACGAACTGTTCTTGCGCATCAACGCCATCCTGCGCCGAACCCGCCGAAGCTAGCATCCCCAAAGACGGCATCCACACAAGAGTGTCTCTCAGGCTTCAATCACGATCAATGGCACGTAGATCTCTTCCTTGCTCATCCCGCCGTGCGAGGCTTTCATGACTTGCAGGCGTTTACCAGGCAGACAATCAGATAACGTGTAATTTTCCTTCATCAGCACAACGTAATCGCCAACCCGATCGAAAAGTCGTGGGCTCGGCTCGAAGAGTCCGAAACGTCCGTCACGAATATATTCTTCACTGCGGTGGAACTCACAGAACTCGCTGAGGTACTCATCGAGATACGCTTCAAAGCGTGCAGCTTTCGAGGGACGTACGTAGCAATAGACAGCACGGGATTCACCACTTAAGGGCAGGGTTAATGTGTCTTGGAGGGCGGGGTGATCTTCGAGCCGAATCCTGACCTCAGGACCAGTATCGATCAGTCCATGATCCGCGGTGATGATGAGCATCGTATCGCTGCCGGCCAGCGTGTCTGCACAGTGTTCAATCGCCTCGGCCACGTCACAATAATGACGTCTGACTTCCGGGCTTCCAGTCCCGTACCTATGTGACCGGCTATCGATGCCGTCCCAATAAGCGTATATATATTTCGGTTCATCCTGCCGGCATAATTGCACGATTTGCTGTAAACAGCCTGGAAAACTGCTGAAGGCAAGGCATTGTGAACCGGCCCCCAAACTGAGTGTGTACTCCGAAGCGGCGATCTCTTCATGCAGCAAAGAATAGCTTTTCCGATCGAGCTGCTGAAAGACGGTCGGGAAAGCATCAGCAAACACGACATCCGGCGTAATACCAGCATTGCTCAGCGAGGCTCCGCCGCAACGCAGCGTAAAGCGTAAGCTGGTGCTCAACACCCCAAACTCCCTGAGATACATGAACCATCCGGTGACAGCATGCTGCTGGGGCGCAAGCCCAGTGAGAAAGGCCGTAATGCCGGCAGCGGTCGTAGATGGAAACACACTGGTCATCTGCGTTGTAAGAAATTTGTGAAAAATAGACCCCTTTTCCTGCTTCAACAAAAATTCATAGCCAAAACCGTCGAGCACCAGCAGGATAACATTCTTTTGTCCGCTAAGCTCTTGAGGAGATAATTCCGGTAGGGGCGCATAGCGTGATTGTCCTCCAAAGGCATGCAAGACCGAACTCATGAGATTCACAATGCTGTTAGCGTCATAATTTGGAAAGTACATCTTTCGCCAATTCCTTTTCCTTAATTTCCTGAAACTCCCCGGCCAGAGCCGAGATCTTCCAGCATGAACTCGTACAGCTTGCCATTGCCGCCCGCAATGATCTTGCAAACACCTCACATGGAGCAGGCAGCTCAACACGCCGCACTTCGAAACGCTCTGATTCCGGCAGACTTGCTCAGAACCAGGGGTCGGACACAGCCCGACGGAGCCTTACACTGTCGATAACAGCATTGTTGCGATGCCTCAGTAAGAAAAGTACAACGTCGGAAATATTCTCCGGCTGCATCAGGTCTTCAAACTTCAGATCCGGACGCACGCCGGCGACCATATCAGTTGCCACCCCGCCCGGCAACAGCGTGTGAACGCGGATATTATCGGCCTGTACTTCCTGCGCCAATACTTTAGTCATGCCCATCAAGGCATGTTTCGAAGCTGTGTACGCGCCTTGCATGACATAGGCTTTTTCTGCCAACACTGACAACACTTGAATAATCGTCCCCTCCCCTGAGGCCTTCAGATATGGGAACGCGGCTTTGCACAGCAGAAACGGTGCTCGGGCGTTTACGCTCATGACCCGATCCCATTCTTCAAGTGAGGTTTCCACTAAAGAACGGCTGAGGACAATTCCGGCATTATTGATCAGAATATCAAGTCTGCCATAGTTCTGCATCGTGCATGCAACAATTCGCTGCGGACTGTCCGGATCAAGCAGGTCCGCTGCGATCGTCAGCGCCTGTCCTCCGGCAGCCTCGATCTCTTCCCGTACCTCGTTCAGCCGTTCTTCCGAACGAGCGACAAGCACTACGGTCACGCCTTCGGCAGCAAGCGACAGCGCAATCGATTTGCCGATTCCCCGGCTTGCACCGCTAATAACGGCCACTTTATCTTCTAATGTCTGTGTTTTCATAGATCCCCTTCAGCTGTTAGAACAGTTGTCTCCAAGCTCTTATGTCGCGATTCCTGATATTCCTTCTCCTGCACGACGTCTCTCGTCTGTGACAACACAATCGATTATGAGGAGTTGCAGTTCGGAAAACCGAGACGTCGCGCAATGGCATCCAAACACTTGGATAAAGAATTACGAGAATTTTAGCAAGAAATTCTTGACCGGAAAGTCCTTTCAGCAGTAGTTTCCTGAAACAGGATGATTTCAGCCGGTCCCGACTTGAGATTCCTCGTCAGCGAGGGACACGGCAAGTCAGTTTCAAGACTTTATACTATAAAGATTACATGCGGAGCGTCTCCGACATGTAAGATCGGTACCGGTATCATTGGTGGAGTGATTTTATGACATTACCAGCCTTAAAAATAGGCGATTTCATCGCAAAAGTCCCGATTGTCCAGGGAGGAATGGGAATCGGAATTTCATTATCAGGGCTTGCATCGGCAGTGGCGAACGAAGGGGGAATCGGGGTGATCGCAGCAGCCATGATCGGGATTCATGAGCCTGGAATTTTTAAAGATCCTGAAAAAACCAACGCCGACGTCTTGCGGCGCGAGATTCGCACAGCCAAAGAAAACAGCGATGGTGTACTCGGCGTCAACATCATGGTGGCGTTAAGCGATTTTTCAAACCTGGTAAAAGTGGCAATTAAAGAAAAAATCGACATCATTTTCTCCGGAGCCGGTCTGCCTCTGGATTTGCCTCAATATCTGGGAGAGGGCGTCAGGACAAAACTGGTTCCGATCGTGTCTTCGGGACGGGCAGCGTCGATCCTCTGTAAAAAGTGGATGTCAAGATTCAGCTATCTGCCGGATGCGTTTGTCGTAGAAGGCCCGATGGCAGGAGGGCATCTGGGCATTAAAGTAACACAGCTTGACAACCCGAAGAGCGCGTTAGAGCATATTGTACCGCAAGTGATCGAGGCGGTCAAACCGTATATCGACACATACAAAAAACACATTCCGATCATTGCGGGTGGAGGCATCTACACTGGCGAAGATATTTACAAATTCATCAAAATGGGCGTTGACGGCGTTCAGATGGGGACCCGTTTTGTCGCAACAGACGAATGTGATGCTGATCTGGCATTTAAACAGGCCTATATCGACGCCAAAGAAGAAGATGTGGTAATTATTAAAAGTCCTGTAGGGCTTCCGGGCCAGGCGATCCGAAATGAATTTCTGGATGAGGTCGATTCAGGCAAAAAAACCGTATTCAAATGCCCTTACCGCTGCATTAGCACATGTGATTACAAAAAAGCCCCCTACTGCATCGGCAGCGCACTGGCAAATGCCAAGAAAGGCAAGCTCAGACACGGCTTTGCCTTTGCCGGAAAGAACGCGTATCGGGTGGACAAAATCATGCCGGTGAAAATGCTTATCAATTTGCTGCGAGAGCAATACGCCGCCTGTTGTCCCTAACTCTGCAATCTTACACACAGGCTGCCGTACTGCGGCAACCGGCTTTCCCAAGGCATTATGGCACACGCAGAGCCGCATGATTTCGTGACCGAAGTTGAGGCGCTACGCGATGAGATCCGTCGCCACAACACACTCTATTACGTCAATGATCGTCCAGAGATTTCAGATGCCGCCTATGATCGGCTCATGCGGCGCTTGCAGGAACTGGAAGCGTCGCACCCGCGCCTGATTACGCCGGACTCTCCGACGCAACGCGTTGGAGCGGCTCCGTTAAAGGAATTCGGCACAGTTACGCATACGATTCCGATGCTGAGCCTGGCAAATGCGATGAACGAAGAAGAGTTGCGCGATTTCGATCGACGGGTAAAACGCAGCTTGGGGACACACGACGACATCGAATACGTCTTCGAGCCGAAAATAGACGGGCTGGCAGTAGAGCTGGTGTATGAGCACGGCAGCCTTGTACTCGGCTCGACTCGAGGCGACGGCGTCACCGGGGAAGATATCACATATAACCTCAGAACAATTCAGTCGATTCCGCTGAAGCTTTCAGCTCACAACGTGCCTATTCCGACCCGCCTCGAAGTGCGCGGAGAAGTGTACATGAACAAAGCGGATTTCGAGCAACTCAACCGGGAGCGGAGAGCTCAGGGAGAACCGCTCTTTGCCAATCCCAGAAATTCGGCGGCCGGTTCACTGCGCCAGCTCGATCCATCGATGACTGCCACGCGGCCTTTAAACGCCTTTTTCTATGCAATCGGCGTCTGTGACAGGGGCGCATTTGAAACCCATTGGGACATGCTGGCATATTTCCAGCAGCTTGGGCTTTCCACGACTTTCAGCTATAGATGTCAGGGGATTGGAGCGGTCATTGCGCGATATAATGAGCTTAAGGACACAAAAGATGCACTGCCCTATGACATCGACGGCTCGGTCATTAAAGTCAATAGTCTGCGTCTACAGCAGGAGTTAGGCGCCATCTCCCGTAGTCCGCGCTGGGCGATTGCCTATAAGTTTCCGGCCAGACAAGAACTCACGACAGTGACGGACATCATCGTCCAGGTCGGGCGCACCGGCGCGTTGACGCCGGTCGCAATTCTGAAGCCTGTCACTATTGGTGGGGTTGTCGTGAGCAGGGCCACGCTGCACAACCAGGATGAGATCGATCGCAAGGATGTTCGGATCGGGGACACCGTCGTAGTCCAGCGGGCCGGCGATGTCATTCCTGAAATCGTCAAGGTCATTGAAGCAAGGCGCAGCGGGAAAGAACAGGTCTTCCTGCTTCCTTCGACCTGCCCGGTCTGCCGGGCAGAGGCACATCGACCAGAAGGAGAGGCCGTGCTGCGCTGTATGAACCCTGACTGTCCTGCACAACACATCGGCAGTCTGGAGCATTTTGTGTCCAAACGGGCCATGAATATTGAAGGAGTCAGCACAAAGCTGCTTGAGTCTTTTGTCAATCACGGCCTTATCCGGGATGCTGCGGATTTGTATGCTTTGAAAAAAGAGCAGTTGCTGCCCTTGGATCGGATGGCAGACAAGTCCGCTGAGAACGTCATCCAAGCCATTGAACAGAGCAGAACCCCTGATTTGGACAAGTTTCTCTATGCTCTTGGCATCCGCCATGTCGGCGAACATACTGCCAAAGTCTTAGCGGGTCATTTCGGCAATATCGCGAAGATCGAGGCGGCCTCAGAGGAAGAGTTGAGCGACATTCATGAGATCGGCCCGGAAGTGGCAAACAGTGTGTTTCAGTATTTTCGGCAGCCCCGAACGAGGGACCTGCTGCGTAAATTTTCCGTATGCGGCGTAAGCATCGTACAGGCAACGGAGAAGACAGGATCTCAGCCACTGGCCGGCAAACGCTTTGTCTTGACCGGAACGCTGGAATCCTATACACGCCATGAGGCCAAGAAACTGATCGAAGCTGCCGGGGGTCGGGTCGTTTCGAGCGTCAGCAAAAAAGTCGATTACATCCTGATCGGACAAGACCCTGGATCCAAACTGGACAAAGCTCAAAAGCTTGGTCTAACACTCCTCAATGAGGACAGCTTTCAAACATTGATTGATGGAATGACACGTCAGACACGAGACCAGCTCTCATCATGACTGCCCCTCTCCGGGGCGCTCTCTCCGGAACGAGAATGGCAGAAGCCTGATGAGACATATTAGGAACCGAATTGGTTGTGTTTCAGAACGTTTCACGTCTCGGGAAGCTCTCGCTAACGTCAGGTGTTCCTGAAAACACAACCCTCGAACAACTCAATTATGCCCAAAAAATTTTATGGCTTACTTCAAGGAAAAAAAGGGGTCATTTTCGGCCCGTTAAACGAAAGCTCGCTGGCCTGGCAGATCGCCTTGCAAATTTTCGCTGAAGGCGGACGTTTTGTTTTGACAAATGCGCCGATCGCCTTGCGTTTCGGGAAGATCAAAGAACTTTCAACAGCCTGCGATAATGCGCCGGTGATTCCGGCTGACGCCATGAAGGACGATGACATGGAGAAGCTTTTCAACGCGGCTCAGGAGCAGTTTGGAGGGATCGACTTTATCGTTCATTCCGTTGGACGTTCCGAGAATATCCAGAAAAAAGTGCCTTATGATCAACTGCGTTATGACTTCTATTTCAGAACCTTGAATATTTCGGCCATTTCCCTGCATCGGGCAATCCACTTTGCACTGCCCTGTCTCAATACCGGAGCCAGCATTGTGTCCCTGAGTTACATCGGCGCACAACGGGTCTTCTCGGAATATAACGATATGGGCGATGCCAAAGCCCTGCTCGAATCGATTACCCGCAGTTTCGGAGCAGTACTCGGGAAACGGGGGATTCGGGTGAACACCGTGTCTCAAAGCCCGACAAAAACGACAGCCGGCAAAGGGATTTCCGGATTTAACGCTATGTACGAACTGGCCGACCAGCTTGCACCACTCGGCAACGCGAATGCCGAAGAATGTGCGGAGTACATCGTGACCCTGCTCTCTGATCTGACCCGCAAGGTGACGATGCAAAACCTCTATCACGACGGCGGCTTCAGTCACATGGGTATGAACGACACGCTGATGGAAACGCTCGTGAAGAGCCTGGGGGGAAATTCTGAAAAAGAATCCACAAAAGCACATTAGAATGCCACCCGCCCCGGAAGAAGGTCTGGAGACCTTGAAAATTCATATCAGAGATTAAGAACAAAGAAATATACAAGTCTGATAAGTCGTTTAAGCGCTTGGTGTATCCATGATTGACGCGTTTTTAGTGCATTTTTTTGTTCATAAATCTTGACAATTTACGAAAATTGATGCTTTTTATATAGTGTTGCATCATCATTTTGTCAAGATAAGGCTGAGTGCAGTGACGAGCGAAATGAGTCCACTTGCACTCAGCCTTAAAATTTTCATCAAAAGGAAGCAGAAAGATGCCTAGAATTAACCTTGGCCCATTGGAAGAGATTGAAGGTTTTCAAGCAGGATCACTTGTCGACGTCAACAGCGGTCTTGTCTTGGCGAGTGTTGGCAGTGGAATTGATATTGAACTTTTTTCGGCAGAAGCCGCAGAGGTATATAAAAAAGTTAATATTGCGGAAGAACTTGGTCTCGATGAAGAAGCTGAGGATATTCTTATGACCTTCAGCTCCAGCTATTATCTCATTCGTCCTCTTCAAGGGCATAAAAGTGAGTACTTTATCTTTATAGATCTTGAGCGCGAAAAGGCCAATCTTGCAATGGCTCGGCATGATCTGAAAAAATTTGAAGAATCTCTGAATTTTTCATAAAAGGCTTCTAAGCTGTTCCCAGAGTTTTCTATTTTTTCCCGTTGTAAGGAGATAAGAGTCAGAGAAAAAGCGTCTCTTCCTTTAGTAAATGTGTTCGTAGCTTTTCAGGCAGGAGTTCCTGAGAAGCTATGGTTCCACAAAGCAAAAATCTTCGGCCAACTTCCCAGATTTATTGAACGCCGGAATTAATTACCCATCATACTTCTTTCTCTGTCTCTAAAAAAACAACTCTATTTTCATACCGTGTGATTGACTACGTTGATGCCAATATTGACGATAATTTTTCTCTTAAAACGTTGTCTGAACGGCATGTTTCTCGCAATATCATTTTCATCGAGGGAATTCATATTGTCGATATATGTATTCCAGTAAAGCCATTATACGCTTAGCAGTTAACAGACCACATCCAAGAGCAAAGGGTGTGACCTTACATTATTTGCAATGGAACGAACCCAAAAAGAGATCGCGCAGAGGAGTATTTTTATGAAGTATGAATGGCGGAAAGAAGAAAAACATATCTACTTGCCCCCTCAAAAACCAGTGCTGGTCGATGTTCCTCAATGTAAATATTTCACAATCCGTGGCAGTGGAAATCCAAACAGTCCATTTTTTGCTGAATGCGTCGAAGCCTTGTATGCTGTTTCATATGCCATACGAATGTCCCACAAAAAAGGTCTTCAACCTGAAAATTTCTACGAATATACGGTCTATCCGTTAGAAGGAGTTTGGGATCTATCAGAACATGCCAAGAAATCTTTTGAAGGCATCGTCAACAAAGATGAACTTGTGTTTACGCTGATGATACGGCAGCCACACTTTGTGTCAACTGAATTCGCAGAAATCGCAAAAGCATGGGCAAAAAAGAAAACGCCCAATCCCCATATTCAGGAAATGTCATTTTGCGAAATAACAGACGGAAAATGTCTACAGATGATGCATCTTGGGAGTTATGACAACGAAGAGGAATCATTTGCAATAATGAATGATTTTGCCACGAAAAATCAGCTAACACGAAGATCAATGCAACATAAGGAAATCTATATTTCAGATCCAAGAAAAGTCGCAGCGGAAAAACTAAAAACTGTGTTACGTTTTAAAGTTGAGTAAGTACATATCACATAACACGTCGTGTCACCGGACGGCTGAAACCGCCGGTGAACCCTGCGTTCTGTGTATCAATGAAAATCTTGCATATTCTCAAAAGACATAAATGGAATTCGGCTGTCATTTGCATTTTACTCATCTTGCTAATCTCGGCAATGTTCCATCGTCTTCAAGCATATGTGCCTGGGCAACATTATACCCAAAGCGTATTGATAGCCCTTGAAATCTTGTCTGCAATTTCAATAAGTTGAATGACACTTGGAAATGTGATCCTGCTTTTCAAATATCTTCTCGTAAAACAATGGAAAAGATTAGTGGTGACAGGCGCCATCATAGTTGTGTCCATAATTGTATTGGCGGCTGCGATGGATATTGATGCACCTACGTTACTCTATATGACCTGAACACATATAACAACTGGCTGTAAAAGGCTGGTCCACTTCGTGCCCAGCAGCTCTGAGCCGGAGCATTATATCACACTTCAGGACAAGTCATAGCCGTATGGCCGAATATTCACGATGAAAAGGATCAATGAATAGTTCTCAGATGAAATTTTCCGCAACATTAGGTTCAACAGAACGTATTATTAGCTATGTTGTTGCCATAGGAGTTGGTATTGGACTTCCATTATTTCTTGGCACTCTTTTTTATTTCATTTTTGCAACTCCTCTTTCTTTATTATTAGCAATACCATTTTTCATCAGTATTTTGATCGCATATCTTTATGCCCCGAAAGAATATCTCATTGCGAATGAGAAGATGCATATTTACAGAAAAATTGGACAGACAACAGGTCTTCCAATTGACCAAATTGAAAAAATACATTTTCCTGCGACAACTCCTCCGGGATTTACTGCTGGCTTATTGTCTGTCGCCGGAGTATTTGGCACATTTGGGATCTCATGGAATAAATCTTGGGGAGTCTATAAAGAATATGTAACGAACCACGTTAACAGAGTCGAATTGATAACTAAAATTGGACTGAAGCCCCTCGAAGGAAATGAAAAACACGATGCAAAACCAGTCTCCTCTTAAAATATTATTCATTCTGAGTGCGTCTTATATATTATTAATATCACCAAGCTTAATTTGGGAAGAATATCTGGATACTCCTATTGCTTTAATGATAGTAATACCGTATGTCTCAATTTACATATTTCATACTTTAGGAATACCAGGACTTCTCCAAAACAATGGCTTATGCGGTTGGGGCTGGTGTGCACCAACATTGTTTGGGTGGAGCTTTCTTATTGTATTTTGGCTATCGGTTTTATGGGTTATATCCTGGGCGTTATCAACGCTTATAAGCAAGTTATATATTAAAAGAACTCATGAAAAAAATCAGACGAAGTTCTAAAGCTCTACTCCGTCAGTTTTGCGAACTGCGGTCTCAAGATTTTGAGGCTCACCCTTGTCGGGATTTATCACTCCTGACAAGCCCGTCGAATCAGACAGTAATATCGATCTCGGACTCGTGCAAGCTCAGATATTTATGCCAAATGGTAAAATTATGGATTTCTGGTTTGGAGTTCTCACTCCAACAAAAGAAATGATTTCCGACTTCTATAAAGAACTGGACAAAAGCCATCAAGACGTTTTCCCTATGCGCTTTGAAGTAATTGAAAATCTTAGTACAGGTATTTCCTCTGGTTCAATCCACGGCTTTTGTTCAAGTGGAGAAAATGATGAAATCAAACTACATTTATGAACGTTAACCACAATGCGATAAAAATAATTAAGATATGACAACAGTGTATTCAGGCAAGGAGTTCTGGAAAAACTATATGATTAATTGCTTTGGTGACGAATTAATCAGAAAATGGGAGAAATACGTTGAAATAAAACAAATAGATTCTGTTCAAGGTAAAATTCATATTGAGATCTATAGAAATAGTGATAGAGAAAAAGCAACTATTATTTTTACTCATGGAATTGCCGGATATGCAAGAGTCTTATTGCCATTTTTAATTGCGTTATTTGAAAAAGGGTATAATATTATTGCACCCGATTTAGAGGGATATGGATATAATGACAGATTAAAAGGTGATTTTACCTGGAATATTCATTTGCAGAATCTAAAAGACACCGTTGACTACGCAAGAACAATTTTTAAAGGCAAAATATTTTTAGGAGGGGCAAGTATGGGTGGACCTTTAGCCTATGCGACAGATGTGAGGTATCATTGTGCAGATGGACTAATTTGTTGGTGTCTATGGGATATTGCAGATAGAGAGTTTATGAATAAAGAAACAAATATACAACGATTTACTTATCCAATGATACCGCTTCTTAAATTTTTCTCACTGCATTTTGGGAAATTACGATTAAAGACTTATTCTTTTATTTCCTATGATACGTTAACGGATAATCATGAATGTAATAATTTGCTAAAACGCGATCCTCAAGCAGGAACTTTGATTAGTTTAAGAGGGGCAGTGAGTTTGCTTACTCAATCAAAACCCGATAAAAATTACGATGAATATGAGAAACCTGTATTAGTGTGTCAACCGGAGGAAGATAAAATGATACCGAGTTATTATACGAAAAAGACATTTAAAAAAATTAAATCTACTAAAAAAGAATATTGTTGTTTTGATGGAGCACATTTCCCAACAGATAAAGCGACTTATAAAAAATGGAGCGACAGTGTTGACAGATTTATAAAAGGAAACGAAGATAAACCTCATGTGGCTGACATTTGAAATTGATCACATAAATTGATTTTAACTAGGAAAGATAGAACATGAAGACGGAGCTGTAAAGGTACAATTCGGAGTTGGCGTTGACAAGTGGGCATTTGATTCAGAAACAGGAGGGGTGAAAACTCCTCAAAACACAGAGGTTTGTCTGAAATTTCAACTTTTTCAAGGAAATTTTGATGCAATAGACCTTGGAGATTCCACCACAGTAGATTTCGAAGTCGACGGAAATCTTAATTTAGGAGATGGGGCTACTTTGGGGAAAACAGCAAACGGATGGCAATTGATTCTTCCTTCTGGGATTGGTGAAGGAACTGTCATTGTTTCTGTTAAAAATAATCAGACAGGAATAGTGCATGAGCTTCGGATTCCTGTACAGTCGTATAGAGAAGAGCCGCCAACACCGACTCCTACGTCGGAACCACCACCCTCTTGTCCAAAACCGGTTTCAATTACTTATGATGAGTGTGTTGCAGGATTTCCTCCGGGCAGTGTTACAAATGGGACTGGAGCATGTGATGCAGTATGCGACAACCCTTTCAATCCTTCAGTTGATGAAAAATATGTTTTAGAATCAACATTTCCATAATATTAAAAAATACTTTAGTCGATCTTGAAAAAGTCTTTTTTGCAAGGTCGACTATTTTTTATAAGATGAACATAAATTGTCAATAACTTCTCAGGTAAGACTTTATTTGGCTTCAGCATCAATTTAGAGATAACTTTTGCCTTGAAATTAGCAAAAA
>PDWJ01000726.1_pt1 | contig 45964 bp, 41 predicted proteins | sample 1430881 | NCBI WGS metagenome assembly PDWJ01 (sample SAMN01162460, study PRJNA174530) | Oral metagenome, whole genome shotgun sequencing project. | biome: Marine environment; feature: Marine mammal; material: Swab sample of the gingival sulcus; isolation source: swab sample of gingival sulcus...
GATGCGCTATTGGGTATTTTCAGATTGGAATTCGATGCTCAGATTTATGTTTGTTCAACTGGAACTTGAACCTGACTGAGTTACATTTCGAATTGCTGCCATCGCCTATGCTACTAGCATTGTGTTAATTTTTAATTAGCAAATTTGTCGTTTTTTTAGGTCATAGTTGAGATTTATCAGAATAGGAATGTGAAATGTCTATAAATGAAACCCATGCCAAAATTAAGGCGAGTGTCTGGCAAGCGATTGCTCAATCTGGAATTGATATCAGTGGGATTGATAAGCAAACCTTGACGGAACTGGTTGAAATTATCGTTGATGTGTCTATAGCAGAAATCGATGCGCAAATTGATAAACCTTTGACCACATCTGATGAGGGAGCGGCTGCGGAGGTTATCAAAACGGCCGTTGCTAAAGAGATTTTTGAAGATGATAAAGAAGACATTCTGTGGCAGGGACGCCCCTTCCTTTCCTTAGTCGAAAGTTACACCATCACCGATGAACGCATTCGCATCATCAGTGGTTTCTTCGGTAAGTCCACAGAGAATATAGAGTTGGTTCGTATTCAGGATGTGGATTATCGGCAAACGTTCAGCGACCGCATGATTCAGGTTGGAGACATTATCATCAAAGGCCACAATGCCAGCCGCCCCTATATTAGTTTACGCAATGTCAAAGACCCGGAACAAGTTTATGAGATATTGCGTCGAGCTATCCTGCACGCACGTAAACGGCATGGTTTTACATACCGCGAGGAAATGTAAAAACCACCATTTTACTCATGCTGGTCTTGTCGTCAGGAAATGGGTGGGGTGAGTAAGCCTGGCGATGAAATAAAATACGGAAGGACATCGTCGGTTTCAAGGAACGGGAAGGAAACGACTTCGTTGTATGATTTAATTTCCGTGATTAACGGCCGTTACCCGTGTCAACCTGGCAAAGAAAACCCCACAACAGCCCCGCCAGATGCCTCATTTTCGGCCCATACCCGTCCCTCATGCGCCTCTACAATGCCGCGCACAATCGCCAACCCCAAACCAGCGCCTCCAGTAGAGCGACTGCGTGCTTGTTCCCCCCGGTAGAACTGCTCGAATACTCGAGGTAAATCATCTGGATTAAAACCAGGGCCACTGTCTTGAACGGTGACAGTGACACCTGCATCATGGCGGAACGCATGCACCTGAATACGGCCGTTTTCAGGTGTGTAACGCAAGGCATTACTCAGTAAATTAGAAAGCACCCGCCCGATTTTGACAGCATTCAGGTTAACGGGGTCTAAATCCTGTCCAATTTCCCCCGTTAATTGAATGTGGCGCTGCGCAGATAACGCTTGAAAGCCCTCTAAAGCATCTGAGATTAAATCACTTAACGAATGGGGGGATAAATCTAAAACCAGGCCGCCCGCATCGAGTTGAACCAATTCAAACAAATCATCAAGCAAGGTATTCAAGGCGATGATGTCAGAGCGCATGGTGCGATAATAGCGTTGTGTGGTTTCAGGGTCTGTGACCACACCATCGTGCAGGGCTTCGAGCATGGCACGGATGCTGGTGAGCGGAGTGCGTAGATCGTGAGAAGTCCAGACGATGAGATCCCGTCGTAGTTTCTCGAGTTCGGCGCGTTGTTTTTCAGCTTCCTGCAGCTGTGTGGCCATTTCGTTAAAGGCGGTGCCAGCCCTTGCTACCTCATCCCGACCTTTGATGGTCACACGTGCTTCTAAATTGCCACTGGTAATCTGCTGCGCTGAATCAGCCAATTCACTTAAGCCTCTATTCAAATTCGCCGACACAAAAACGCCAAAGCTGGTGGCAACGATGGCCGCAAACGCCAACAGAACCCCGCTCAACAATAGATCGTGTGGACTGGCAAACATACGCATCGACATGATCCACACGTTGAACAAGGTCAAGACGCCTGCCCAGGCATAGGTAAGCACCAGGGTGAAATAAAAAGAAGGGGAGCGCTGCCAGGCGAAGCGGAATAAGAAATAGCCTACTGCCAGGGAGATCAACGACGTGACAGTTAGGGTGTTGACGAGCGCCGTCACATCTGAAAGTGGGGCTTGCATGAGGCTCTGCATCATCAAGACCGCCACAATCAAGGCGACCAACGCCCCAATCAATAAAATGAGCCAGGAGGACCAGTTAAATGGTTTTACTGTGGGGTGAGGAGAGCGAGTTTGTGTCATCGTTGATGCTTAATTGCCTGGATCGAACTTGTAGCCCACACCCCATACTGTTAACAGCCATATGGGATTGCCCGGATCGAGTTCGATTTTTTCGCGGAGGCGGCGGATATGAACGGTGACGGTGCTGGGATCCACATATTCGGAAAATCCCCAAACGTTTTCAAGTAGTTGGTCTCGTTTGAAAACTTGACGTGGATGATTGGCCATGAATTGCAGCAGATTAAATTCAGTGGCGGTGAGTTCAATGTTTTCACCGCGGACAGTGACCTGCCTGGCTTTAGGATCGATGGCGAGATCACCAAAGGATAACGGCCGTTCTGCCCCACTTAACGAGACGCCAGCAGAACGTCTTAGCACCGCCTTGACCCGGGAGACCAGTTCTGCAGGTGAAAATGGTTTGGTCACATAATCATCGGCACCTAATTCTAAGCCATAAATGCGGTCGATTTCTTGACGGCGGGCAGTGAGCATGATGACGGGGACGTCTAAAGCAGCATGTTTGCGCAATGTTTGTAAGATGGCCAGGCCATCTACTTCGGGCAGCATCAAGTCGAGTACAACGAGAGCCGGTACTTTTTCACGGATGGCAGCTAAGGCAGAACGGCCGTTGCGGGCTACACGCACCTGGAATCCTTCTCTTTGCAGGTAGAGAGTGACGACCTCCACCACTGAAGCCTCGTCGTCAACAACCAATATATCGCCTAAATCCGTCAAAGTTTGTGTATTTGCCATGGTAACTTTTATCCTCCAGCTAACACACTATCAATCCACTCAATAGCCACTTGTGATGGATAAAAATTCTCGTTGACAGCTAACGCGCTGAGATGAGCATCGCGGGCACCATACAAATCACCCATTTCTGAGAGAACAGTGCCTTTGTAATAATACGTTTCTTCCACATTGCTGCCGCCTTGCGTGGCTAACGTGGCATTGGCCAGGTCAAATACATCATCGTAACGCCCCACTTTCCAGTAAGCGACGTAAGGCATATGTTGATACCAGAGCATTCGTGGCGGTAAGCCTAGCTCGCGGGCGCGGTCAAACGTTTGGGCACCAGCTTCGTAATATTCTGGCTCGCCGGTTAACGTGCCCATGCGCGTTAGGGCTGTGCCTAAATTGTAAACGGCAATAGCATCTTCGGAATTGGCTTCTGCTTCTTTTTGAGCCAAGTTAGCCACATGCTGCCACATCTTGAAGTCGTCAAACATATCTTCGCCTAAAATGGCAGCAATCTCTTCTTCTTGATGAGGCAGATAGACAACATAGAAGGTGTAGTTAAACTGCTGCCAATACTGCTCGACCTCATCATAATTGTCAGTACGTCCGCTGTTGTCCCACGGTCCGAGGTAGCTGTCCTGGCTGTATAGCTCTTGCTTCTCGTCATCATAGCCGTAAACGGTGAGGTAATGCCCCCACCAGCCGCTGTCGGGCAGCTCGTACCCTTTTTCAATGACGACGGGATAGCCTGCCGCCAGGAATTTTTTGATCATTTCCAAGGAGCCGCCGCTGCGGGCGATGGCTTGATAGCCGGGGGTGTAATCATTGACATAATCTGCAATTTGCCAGGGGCTGACGTTGCGGTCTTCTGAGTTTGGCTTGAGGTAATTGGCGACGGTTTCCTGGGTGATGTCGTTGCCATACCAGTTCAATACCTGGGTGAGATTGGCAGGGCCGCAATTGTTGAAGGTTTGTTTGATGACGCCCATGTCTGGTAGGGTAACGGCCGTTGGCAGGGGGGTGGGTGAGGGCGAAGGTGAAGGCGTAGGGGTGGGCGTGTTCGTGGGGATGGGGGTGGGGGCAGCGGTGTCGCTACTGCTGACCTCAACGTTGACGGGAACGGCCGTTGCGGTGGGTGGCGATGCTGGCGTTGGTGTAGGAACGGCCGTTGGTTCGGGGGCAATCAAAGCGCTAATATCCACCTTTTCAGCGGCCGATACAGCTTGAACTGGAACCGGGATTTCTGCCATTGGGGCCACTTGGTCAATGGCTCCCTCCAGGATGGCTCCGGCCAAAGGGACACGTTCTTGTAAGGCGACCCGATACCGTCCAGGGATGGAACTCAAGAGTGGCTCAGCCAGCAGCAGGCCAATAATCAGCAAAATTTGAACCCCCACGACTATCAGAATGATGTTTCTTGTTCGTTTTGACATAGTAAATGCGGCCAGGTGGCCAAGTTGCAGGGAAGCAAAGTGACCTTGCTCCTCTGCCACCTTGTTTATCCTCCAGAATCTAAAGATGCTAAAGCTGCCGCCGCAGGAGTGAAGTTAGGGTTAAAGCTGGCGGCTTGTTGCAGGTCTTGGCGTGCGGCTGCGGTTTCCCCCAATGCAGCTTGCGCCAGACCGCGATAATAGAGTGATTCTTCAAAATAGGGTCGCTCGGCGAGCGTGGTATTGGCTAAAAGCACCACATCTTCATAACGACCCATTTCGTAATAAGCTTGATAAGGGCCAAATTGATACCACAACATGCGCCAGGGCAGGCCGATGGTGCGAGCTTGATCATAAGCTGCGGCTGCTTCTTCGTATTGACCGAGAGTGTTGTAGGCTGTGCCTAAGTTGAACCAGTAGAAGGGGTTTTCAGGGTTAGCGGCCGTTTCTTCACGCGCTTCTTCCAGGGCGTTTTGCCACATGACCGCATCATTCATGTTTTCACCAATGATGGTTGCCACTTCTTGGGCGTGTATTGGCTCAAATAACACGACATAACTACGGTTAAACTGAGGCCAGAATTCAGCGATTTGGGCACTGTTGATCATGCGTCCGTCAGGATCGACGCTTCCCAATGGCTCTTCGTTGGAGCCCAACCAGGAATCATAAAACCAGAATTGTTGTTCAGCCATGTCATAAGCCACAGCCAGCGCGTAATGGCCATACCAACCCATCCACCGGAGTTCTCCCGGAGGCTCAATGCCCAGCTCCAGGATGACGGGGAACCCTGCTGCCAACAGACGGCGAATGGTTTGTTGGCTGCCGTTAACGCGGAAGATCGCGTCCAAAGGTGTTTTTTCTTTGACGTAAGAGACCATTTCATGGGGGCTGACGTTGCGGTCTTCGGGATTGGGCTTGAGGAAGGCGGCTGTTTCGCTTTGGCGGGCGGGGATGTCAAAATAGGTGAGAGTCATGGCTAAGGTGGCTGGGCCGCAGTTGTTCCATTCCTGGAACATGTGGGAGATGCCTTCTAGCCTGGCCTGGTTGGGAATAGACACCGGTGTGGCGCTGGGCGGAATAGGGGTGAAGGTTGGTGGTATGGAGGTGGAGGTTGGCGGCGGTGTAGGCGTATATTCTTGGGGTGCTGGCACCGATGTGTTGGTTGGCGGCAGCATTTTTGTGGCCGTGGGTGTGGGCGTGAACAAAATGGTCAGGTCTGCGGGGACAGCTACGGTGGGGAGAATGGCGACTTCTTGTTTGGGGGTACGCAGGTCTTGAATGGGCTGGGGTAAGCGGGACAGGTAGCGGGGCGGGATTGCTTTGAGCATCATGGGGGTGGCCAGCAAGAGCAGCACAACGGCCGTTCCCACCAAGAATAGCATCAATAGCATCATCTTTTTCTTTCCTGTCATCTATCCTCCCAGGCGTCTAGGGTTTTCTCCGTGTTACGAACTACGTCGGGCATTATAGCTAAAACGGGCAGATGACCAAAAGAACGGCCGTTATCGTAGGGCAACTCTTACTCATTTCTTAACCGCCAATTCCTGTTCCCGATACACATTCCCGCCATTCAGCCTGTATGCGGCATGAACGGTGGCGGCAGGCAGCAAATATCAACATATCAAGATAATATTGTCTTAATCAATCATGATCATTTATAATGGCAAGTAATTGAACATTCGCTGATGGCATTATTTGTTAGCCATTGGTAATAAAGGGTGAAGTCCGGTGCTTTGCTCTGCGGCAAAAATACCGGCGCTGTCCCGCAACTGTGAAGTCGAGTAAATTACGATTTACTAAATGGCCGTTTCTTAGTGACCGTCTAAAAACGAATCTCCGTTTTTCCTGGGGAAAGGTCACTTGAAGCGCATCTATCAATTCCATCACTTATTTATGGATGCGCCCGTACGCCTACGACTAAGCCAGATCCCCTTTCTGAAAAGCAAGTGATATTCCTCGCGGAAGGATGTGCTTTAAGCGGATGACGCGTTTCAGGAAGAGGCTCGCATGAAAAACCCACAAGAACAAGAAACCAATATTCTGATCGCAGATCTCATCGACCTCAAATTGCTCCAACAACTCCAAGACTCCTTTGCTGAAGCCATGGGCGTGGCTGCCGTGACAGTAGATTGCAATGGCAAAACCATTACCGAAGCCAGTAACTTTTGCACCGTGTGTAATATGATCCGATCCACTAAAACTGGATTAGCACGCTGCCAGCGGTGTGATGCTGAGGGGGGACGTATTGCCCATGAACTTGAAAAGCCCTACGCTTACAAATGTGCTGGTGGCTTATTAGATGCCGCTGCCCCGATCATCATTGATGGTGAATACGTGGGCTGTATATTGTGTGGGCAAGTGATTCCCACTGATGAAAGAGAAGCGTTCATTCAAGACATTGTAGAACGAAATCTTCCCCTTGGCCTGCCGGCAGAAGCATTTGAAGCAGAAGTACGCAAGATGGAGCCGCTCTCCCGTGAACGGTTTGAGTCTGCTGTAGAGATGTTATCCCTGACAGCGAATAACATCATGCAAAATAGCGCCGCCAACATGGCTCAAAAACAACTCTTAAAAGAAGCCCAGGAACGCGCTGCCCTGCAAGCTGCTTTGCAAGAAACCCAAATTAAGGCCTTAAAAGCACAAATCAATCCTCATTTTCTCTTCAACTCGTTGACTTTGCTTGGATATACTGCGCTGGAAGAAGGCGCACCACGGACTGAAGAGATTGCCTATACCCTCAGCGATTTGTTACGATACAGCTTGCGCAATATGTCTTCTGTTGTAGAACTGGGTGAAGAAATTGAGATGATTGATCAATACCTGACAATTCAAAAAATTCGATTTGGAGATCGCTTGAACAAGGTGATCAATTTAGCGCCTGGTCTGACTCACTTTGAAATTCCTTGCATGGTCTTGCAACCACTTGTGGAAAACGCGGTTATTCATGGAGCAGAACCATTGATGCGTCCTGTCACGATTACCGTCAACGCCTACCAGGAAAACGGCCGTTTAACACTCGAAGTTCATGATGATGGTGTTGGTATGCCGCCAGATGTTGTTGAAACCATCGAATCTGGGCATTTTGAGGATGATGGTCAATCTTTGGGCATTCATAATGTCTTTCAACGACTACAAAGTGAATATGGCAGCCAGTTTAGCTGTCATGTTACCAGCTTCGCTAACCTCGGCACCCGCTTGCGCCTTAACATTGATTTAGATTCAGAATCAGAGTCTAGTATCAATGGGGAGGCAGAGAGAGAATCCGCTATCTCACAAACATTGGGCAATCAAATCAACCTGTCCCACATTCAAATCAACAAAACCACCCCAGTAAACCATGATAACAAACTCTTAACACCACTAGGCTAAAAATAAACGTTCAGTCCCGCAAGACCCACAGGCCATCCCTCTAGGAGAAGCCAGTCAAGTCTGAGCGGTGACGCTTAGGAACGGGAATTCGATCATACGACCAAGTCGTTTCCTTACCGTTCCTTGAGACTGACGATGCAAATCCCTATTTATGTCATCGTTAGCCCTTAAGAAACAGATATGACTAGCATTTTACTTGTTGATGATATGCCGGTAATCCGGTCCACTTTGACCCGCATCATCTCTCAACAAAAAGATCTTTTTTCTCCCGTCTTAGAAGCTGCCAATGGGGAGGAAGCTGTTTCCCTGGCACGCAATCACAAGCCAGACATCATCCTGATGGACATCAAAATGCCTGGGCTGACTGGGCTGCAAGCCACTAGCATCATCCAGCAAGAACAGCCTGATGTTAAAATCGTCATGCTCACAGCTTACAACGAATTTGCCTACGTCCAAAGAGCACTTAAACTGGGCGCTCGTGATTACATTTTGAAACCAGTTCGTCCTCAAAAACTATTGCAGCTGCTGGCTGAAATCCGTCAGGAAATCCAGACTGAAAAACGTGAGATGCGCACCGTAGAAATCGTCAAAGATTCCTTGCAAAAAACAATGCCTGTCATTGAGACCAATCTCGTGGAAAATCTCATTCGAGGCACTAACCCAGAAGGTTCGACAGTCGATGAATCACTCGGTTATTTGGGCAAGCGGTTGGTGTGGCCTGTTGTCCTTGTGACCAAAATTGATAACTTTGATCAATTCACGCAAACCTATCCTCAAGTAGCGCCAAAACAAGTGTATGCCGATCTGGCTCAGTTGATTCGCAGGCAGCTTCCTGATGCAAATAGAGCGCTGGTGGGATACAGCAACCCAGGCCGTGTCGTCGCTATCGTCTCAACGGAACAATCGTTGGCAAAACCAGACCAAATTCGCACATTTTGTGAGCAACTGCGTCAGACCATCGCTGATAACCTGCCTTTTACCGTCACCATTGGTATGGGCAAACGCTACATGGGGTATGAATCGATTCCCCTTTCCTACGCAGAAGCAAACTTGGCTCGGCGTTACCACAGCCGTTCGCCAGGTAATCGTGTCGTTGACTTGAGTGATACCGTCGAAGAACAGCCGCAAGGAGAGAGTAGCGCCCGTTATCTGGTGCAAAAAGAGCGTGAACTGGTGCAAGTTGTGGAGTCTAACCAGATGAAGAAAGCGCAGCGGCTTATCAACGAAATAGTCGATTACCTTTCCCAGCGATATTACACACGGCCAGATGTCATGCGCAACCATTGTGCAGAGCTGGTAACGCTGGTGGCCTGGGGTGTTATTGGCGCGGGCACGAATGAGCCAACTGTGCTGGCGCTGCTGCACCAACAAGTGCGGGTTCTGAGTTCTTGGAAAACGGTGCCCGATCTGCGCGCGTGGACACTCAATAGTCTGACAGAACTGATGGCGCTCGTGCCAGCTCGTTCACAACGCCAGGATCCCATTCAATTGGCGATTACCTACATCCAGGAAAATTATCAAAGGTCAAATATTTCACTACAGCAAGTCGCAGATGAAGTGAATTTGAGCCAATCTCATTTGAGTTCGCAGTTCAAGTCACGAACTGGCACTAGTTATGTTAAGTATTTAACGGCGATACGCATGGACAATGCGAAAAAGCTGCTGCGCACCACGGATAAGAGCGTTGCTAGTATCTCAGAAATGGTGGGTTACCCGAACACCACCAACTTTTACCGCCATTTCCAAAAACATACAGGCATGACTCCCGCCACATATCGCCAAAAGAAAAAAAACGTCACCGTTTAGCACAGCTTTACCTCCACCCAATGAAGAGGGCGCCGGTCTATCCTCTTTGCGCTTTTTTCTGCAATTGCCGCAGTTGCATTTCCAAAGCTAACATCATTTCAATTTGAAGGTCAATCTTGGTTTCTGGGTTTAGGTTCTTGGTGTGAGCTGTTTGTTGGCTGATGCCATACACCGACAAAATACTGGCCAGGTAAGCATACAAACGATCAGATGGGCGGGGATTGCCTTGGCGCGTGATGCGTAATCTGGCTTGAAAATCTGGATGCATGGTGTTGATGGCTAAACGGCCGTTTTCCACTGTCACTCGTCTCTCTTCCCCGCCGGTGACAAACGCTACATCTAAATTAGAATCGGCCACTACTTCAGCTAATGCTTGCTGCACCACTTCTTCAAATTGACCAAATGTTTGCTCGCGCTGTTGCTCATTGACCCCTTGCAGCTTTTTCTTGATTTCCGCCTCAATGGGCAGCAACGCCTCATAAAGCAGCGTGCGGCTGCGGCTGCGCACAAAATCATCTCGATTGATGATGGGCTGCACCAAATTCCCTACTTCGATATAGCCCAACAAGTTGGGATGGCTCCACACGCTGGTCTTGTGCCGTGATTTCCGCATGAATGATTTGATTTCCGCTACATCCCCAATGCGGCGATCCCGAGCAAAAAAGCTAACCGGACGCTTTGCCGGGGGCTCTGCTGCGATTTTGCAATAGACTACCACCGGAAAATCACCATCTTTATAATTCACATGTAAAACGTGCTGGATAGAAATGCCGTCGATGGCGGCATAGTCAAATGCCGTGCAAACCTGGGATGGTTGATTTGGCTCATGGACGGCGATGTGTAGGTTTGGTCGAGCTATGAGCCGCTCAAAATGATGCTCAATTTCCGCACGAATGGAGCCAACCGTTACTGACTGAAACCAATCCGAGGCAAAACCAGCCACCGTCACGATGCAGCCGGTACCACGGTCGGTGGGAAACGGCGCATCAACTCGTTTGGCTTCTTTGATACCACGGTGCTGGTCGCGCGGCACAGTCAAGGTGTGGTGCGAGCTAAGTTCGTGCCTGGTTTGGAAGCTGACTGACGTGGCCGCAGCTCTGAAGGCGTGAACACCAAAACCGAAACGGCCGTTTACCCATGTTTGTCCCCGCTTTTGAGATTCACCAATATGGCTCACCACGCGCTCCAATGTTCTTCGCGTCATCCCCCGGCAGTTATCTTGGATGGAGACCGCACGGCGGGCGCGGTCAATGGTGATGTCAAGGCGAATGGGGTATGGATACGCCTGTCCGCCTTCACGAAACAAAGCCTCAGCGTCATCCAAGGCATTGTCCACATATTCCATCAAGACCCGTTCGGTCGTTTCATACCGCTTGGCAATTTCATTGAGCATCAAGACAGGGTCTGAAATCTCCAGGTCAATGGTCCCTGGCGTTTTCGCGGCAAATGGTTTCGAGGATGCGTTAAACATGGGAACCCCCTTTTTTTACCGCAGAGGAAACCGGACAACGCGCCACGTTCCCTGTATCTCCGCAGTTATAAAAATCATGGCGACTTTGCCTGACGCCAAGCCACATTTGCAGCGACGAGAAGCGGATCCCAGACGGGGGCAAACGGCGGCGCATACGCCAAATCAAGGTTGGCGATGTCACGCACAGTCCAGGCCGATTTGAGAGCCGCCGCAACGACATCGATACGTTTTGCCACGCCATCTTTGCCGATCATCTGTGCCCCTAAAAGCCGCTGTGTGTTCTTCTCGTAAACGAGCTTGACATGAATCGGCTCGCTGCCTGGCATGTAGTGAGCGCGAGATGAAGCTTTGATCAAGACGCTCTCCGCTTCCAGGCCATGCATCGCTGCATATTTTTCTGTGAGACCGGCATGGGCAATGGTGAGATCGAAGGCTTTGACAACGGCCGTTCCCACCACGCCGCCAAATCGAACCACAGCTCCTCCTGCTGCGTTGTTGCCTGCAATTCGCCCTTGCTTGTTCGCCGTTAGCGCCAGCGGGATATACGTGTGAGTTTGCAATGGCAGATGGAAAACTTCCGCAACCGCCCCTGCTGCCCAAATGTGTGGTATGCTGGTTCGCTGTTCCACATCTACCGCCACAGCACCTGTAGTACCGAGGCGTATGCCCGCCGCTTCCGCTATGGCTGTATTGGGTCGGCTGCCTACTCCAAAGATCACGATGTCAGCAGGGAACACATGGTTTGGGGTCACCACTTCACGGATGCGAAAACGGCCGTTAAGCTTGTGGCTGCTGAGCGTGTCGCCATGGTTTTGCACGTGGGTTGTCACCTGCCGCACCACATCTTCTACTTGCGCCGGTCCCACAAATGACTTTACAGGCTGCTGCAAACAAATCTTCACACCATTTGCTGTTAATTCATCGCGCACAAACTCAGCCATGTCAGCATCTAGCGTTGGCATCACCTGTGCTGCCATATCGACAATCGTGACATCCACCCCGTGGGCACGTAGCGCTTCCGCCATCTCCAGGCCGATATAACCCGCGCCGACAATAACACCCTGCTTCGGTTTTTCCTCAACCAGCCACTTTCGTATTGCCACAGCATCTTCAACCGTGCGCAGCGTAAATACACCCGGCAGTTGGATCCCGGGAATGGGCGGCTTTGTCACTCTGGCACCTGTTGCCAAAATCAATTTGTGCCACCGATCTGTGAATTCGGCTCCCGTCTTGTGATTCAAAACACGCACTGTTTGCTGGGCAGGATGGATAGCTGTCACTTCATGGTGAACCAACGCCGTAATCCCTTGTTTTGCCATTTGCGCTGGGGTACGCGCAATCAAATCATCAATGGCAGGAATATCACCCTTGATGAAGTAGGGGAATCCACAAGCGCCATAGCTGATGTAGCCCGACTGCTCATAAACCACAATCTCCAAATCGGGATTGACTCGTCGTGCCTTCGCGGCGGCACTCATTCCTGCCGCAACGCCACCAATGATGATTAACTTTTCCGCCATAAGCCCTCGTCAGTCATCGCTCCCCTGACCCCCGTTCATCGATCCACCATGGCTACGCCAAGCGGTGTGACAAACATAGGATGGGATGGCGTGATTGTTTTCACCCCAGTGATCTCGTGAATGACCTCATCAATCCCCAACAGGCTGCTTGTGCCACCCACCAGGTAAATTGTGCCCACGTTAAATTTTTCGATGTGGCGGGCGACAATACTGCCCACTTTTTGCATCACAGGATGCACCAGCGAGGAGACCATACGCGCCTGGGTGGCATCTTTCTTGATTTTTTCGGCTTCGATGAAGGGCACATTCATGGCGCCAGCCACGACTAGTGAGAAATGGGTGCCGCCTGTGGCTTCATCGGCTGTGTAGATAACTTCGCCCTGTTCGACGATGGCGATACCTGTTGTGCCGCCGCCAATATCTACGATGGCGCCATCTGCGATGTTCAACAGGGCGTTGGCGCCAGTCGGTTCGTCCACAAATTGGCTGCATTCTAACCCAGCCCCAATGAGTACATTTTGCGTTGCTTTTACTTCAGCCAGGGGCACGCCGGGGGGGTAGGTCGTGGCGGCATGTTCTAGTTGAAATCCCAACTCAGCTTCAACCTCTGCCTTCATTTGCTTGAGCAGTTGAATAGCACCAATAAAATCGACAACGAGACCATCCCGTACGATTTGGGCAAACTGATAGCGTCCGGCTAACGGCCGTTTCTCCTCATCTAACACTGCTAACACGGTATACGCTGTTCCTAAATCGACACCTACATGTACCGTACCGGTATAGTTTGCCACGGCTGGTTTGTGGTTGAAAATGGTTGCTGCTTGCTCGAGAATATGGTTGATTCCTGGATTCATGTTTTATGTTAACTGCGGCTCTCTATATTTTTGCTATCTCTTTCGTATCGAGAGCGATCATTTTCTCTTCATTGGTCGGGATGACGAGAACGGCCGTTTGCCCACAACCAATCTCCATTTCAGCCTTGCCCCCAATTGCTTTTGCGTTCAGTTCTGCGTCCACCTCAACGCCCAGGAACTGCAAATCATCACAGATCATTTGGCGTATAGTGGGGCTGTTTTCACCGATACCAGCCGTGAAAACAAGCGCATCCAGGCCTCCCATCGCTGCCGCAAAGGAACCGCAATACTTCTTGGCCATAAACGCGAATTTCTCGAGCGCCAGTTGACAACGTTCGTTGCCCTTGGCTGCTTCTTGCTCAACGACGCGCACGTCGTTGCTCACGCCAGAAATGCCCAGAAACCCACTTTCCTTGTAGACCATTTGCTCAATTTCTGCCATCGACATGTCCATTTCACGGTACATGTGGAATATTAAGCCTGGGTCGATGTCCCCGGAACGAGTGCCCATCATCACGCCTGAGAAGGTGGCAAACCCAATGCTGGTATCCACTGCTTTCCCTCCGGAAACGGCCGTCATGGTGACGCCGTTGCCCAGGTGAAAAACAACCATCTTTAGCGTTGATAACGGCCGTTTCCATACCGCCGCAGCTCGTCTACTAACATAGCGTACCGATGTGCCATGAAAGCCATATTTGCGAATTTTATGATTTTCATACAAAGCATAAGGCAGCGAGTAAATATACGCTCTGGGTGCCAACGTTTGGTTAAAGGCCGTGTCAAACACCGCCACGTGCGGCACATTGGGCAGCAAACTTTGCGCCTCCTTGATACCGATTAAATTGGGTGGATTATGCAGTGGTGCCAGGGGGATACATTCTTCCATCTTGGCAATGACATCATCATCAATCAACGTTGATTCGATAAACAAATCCGCCCCATGAACGGCGCGGTGTCCCACCGCTTTGATTTCGTCAATTGACTGAATGGCACCATATTCTGGGTGTAGTAAGCTGTTGATGCAAGCATTAAAGGCCTCGTGGTGGCTGTTGATAACATGGAGTTCGTGATGAGAACGGCCGTTTGCGTCCTGCTTAAAATAAGACCCATCCTCTCCAATCCGAGCCACAATCCCCGTTGCCAATACCTGATCGACATCCGTTGAAAAAAGCTGATATTTTAATGTTGAGCTGCCGCAGTTAATCGTTAAAATCATAAAAATCCCTTCATTATGCGTAAAATACCATGGGTGACGATACGTTTTTCGAGATTAACAAAAGAGACCAGATACCCTTGCACTAAAGCCCGCCAAAGTTCGTAGTGCGCACTTTAGTGCGCTATTTTAGCACGTACTACAAACATTCGAGCATACTTTAGTGCGCCATTTCTGCGTGCTAAAGCACACACCACAAAGTTCGTAGTGCGCACTTTAGTGCGCCTTTACGTGCTAAAGCACGTACTACAAACATTCGTAGAACGCACACGGATGTAAATACCCATTGAAGCATCTGCATTCATTTGTTAAGTGCCAATTACGTATCACAAATCACATATCAAATTTATTTTGCCTTTGCCATCACCTGCTGCACAATCAAATCAACCAACTCCTCTTCACCATACGTTTTGGCCGGGACAGGCTCATCCTTCACAGAGGCCCCCATATCGATAACAATTTTAACCGCATGTTCCCGACCTGCCTCAGCAAAAACATCATAGGCCAGCAAAATATCCTCAAACGGGAACCGGTGAGTAATCAATGGGCTCGGATCGAGTTTGCCACTCAAAACCGTCTTAAGCAGCAGGGGGATCGACGTAGTATTGACCACTCCCATGCGAATCGTCACATTTTTGATCCAGAGAGACTCCTTGTGGAGTTCCGCGCTTTGACTGTACACGCCAATATTGGCAATACGGCCACCAATTCCAATGATCGACTGCACCACCTTGCAGGTCAGCGGATGACCAGCCGCTTCAATAGCAACATCCACCCCGCGACCATTCGTCAACTCAAGAATCTGCTCAACCGCATCCCCATCTTGATTGTTAATCGTCACTGTCGCCCCGATTTGCTTGGCCAAGTTCAGACGATGCTCATCTAAATCAACCACAATCACTTCCGCGGGTGAGAAAAACTGCACTGCCAAAACGGCCGCCAAACCAACCGGACCGGCGCCCACCACAGCCACCACATCCCCAAACTGCACCTCTCCGTTCATGACACCCACCTCTAAACCAGTAGGCACAATATCGGAAAGCATCAAAGCCACTTCTTCACACATACGTTCAGGAATCTTATACAAACCATTGTCAGCAAAAGGCACCCGAACATACTCAGCCTGGCAACCATCAATAGTATTGCCCAGAATCCAACCGCCATCAACACAGTTCGAGGGAATGCCACGACGGCAGTTCTCGCAGGTGCCGCACGATGTAATGCATGCAATGATGACAGCATCACCCGGTTTGAAATGGCGCACACCTGCGCCCACTGCTTCTACCACACCGACACCTTCATGGCCGATAATCCGACCAGCCTCAACGCTTTTGACACCGCCTTTCAAAATAGCCATATCCGTGCCACAAAGAGTCGTCTTCGTGATACGCACAATGGCATCCGTCTTTTCTAATAAGGAAGGTTTCGGCATTTCCTGTAGGGCAATCTTATTCGGCCCCTGATATACAACAGCTTTCATTCACAGTTCTCCTGTTGTGGGTTATATCCATGTCGTGAGACGAGGATCAGGCGTTCAACTGCCCTGCACACACACCGCACTCTTGTTGCAGCCCAGACACGCCAACATACATTACTTTTGGTTTACGTTTCATCATAGATTGCCTCGCATATCAGAGCAATGACCAAAGCGATGTCGGATATGCACTTTTCCACGGTGTTTTTTGTATTCGTACATAAAATTTGTCGCAATTAACGCTGGCACATTTCCCCGACCGCCCGCTTCCCAACGTTATGTTACCCCAACAGACAATCGACTAAACATAACCAAACATTAAGGCGTAGGTGTACAAATTAACCAAAACAAAACACCGTTGATTTGTGTACACACTCCATCGAAAAGTCAATTGTGGCAAATATTTGCTGTTGTTATGCTGGGAACATTATGACGGATCCGTATGCAGCGCATCACAACCAAGAGTTGGATCATGCGTCTTCCCGCATCATTCAAGAATACGTCCCTGGTCGGCAGGTTACCATTGCTCACATCATCGCCAACCCGGACAAGCCGTTATGTCAACGAATAGGATTGGGTGACGCAGAGGCGATTGGCATCATGACCATTACCCCCGGTGAAAGCGCAATTATCGCTGGCGACCTGGCTCTAAAAGCAGCCGATGTAGAAATTGGGTTCCTGGATAGGTTTAGCGGGACATTGGTGATAAACGGCCGTTTATCCAGTGTGCAGTCCGCCTTAGAAGCTGCCAACAGCGGCATGGCCGACATTTTAGGATTCCACCCAGCAGCTATTACGCGCACTTGAGACAAGCAGCATGATTCAACAAAAGGTCGTATTTCCACAAATGGTAAACACAACAGAAGCCAAACCCTGGCGTTTCATGCTTTTCGGCGGCGTTGGCGCTGGCAAAACAACCCTAAAGAAAGCCTTAGAAGGCAAATCCCCCCAACTTGCCGCCAAAACCCAAATGATCGATTATAGCGGTTGGGGCATTGACACGCCGGGCGAATTCATCGAAATGGGGCATTATCGCCGTGTTCTTGCCTCCACAGCCTTTGATGCGCAACTGCTCATTGCCGTGCAAGATGCCACGCGCCACGATTCCATTTTTCAGCCCAATTACTTTTCAATATTTTCCCAACCCGTCATCGGCGTCATCACCAAAATGGATCACAAAGAAGCCAATGCCGCTCTGGCCAAAGCTTCCCTCTCCGACGCCGGTGTTAAGGGGAAAATCTTTTGTGTATCAGCCTTAACAGGATACGGAGTCTCTGACCTTCGGGATTTCTTGTTAACTGGAAAATTTTAGTTTGTCAACTCCGGTTTCGGCCCTTCATAGTCTGAACCGGAAATTATTTTTATAAGGAGAATCAAATGGCAAAACCACAAGGAGAAGCATTGGGTTTAGTAGAAACCCGCGGCCTGGTAGCAATGATCGAAGCTGCTGACGCCATGGTTAAGGCGGCAAATGTGTCGTTGGTAGGCATGGAAAAAATCGGCTCCGGTTTGGTGACTGTCATGGTTCGTGGTGACGTTGGGGCAGTTAAAGCTGCAACTGATGCTGGTGCTGCTGCCGCCAAACGAGTTGGCGAAGTAGTTTCCATTCACGTCATTCCGCGCCCGCATGCCGACACCGAAGCATTGCTGCCCGCGAAGGAATAACAAATCCCTTCACAGGATTGACCGGAGTCTCCGTGATCGGGCGCAGATGGCAACGTCTGCGCCCTCACAAATCACAATATCGAGACAAAAAATTAACCCGGATATGGAAACTGAAAAAAGTTTTCTAAGAGGAGCAAGACTCAATGGATGACAAAGTTTTAGACATGATTGTCGCACAAGTGATGGACAAAGTTGGTGGTAATAGTGATGCCCCCGCTGCGCCGGCCGCTGCGTTTGCCAACCCTGGCATGACAGAATTTGTAGGCACCGCCATTGGTGACACTATTGGTATCGTCATCGCCAACTTGGACCCTGTTGTACATGAAAAAATGGGCCTGGATAAAAAATACCGTTCCATCGGTGTTCTAAGCGCTCGCACCGGTGCTGGCCCCCAAATTATGGCTGCTGATGAAGCCGTTAAAGCGACCAACACCGAACTAGTCGTGGTGGAACTCCCCCGTGACACCAAAGGTGGCGCAGGCCACGGTTCCCTCATCATCTTCGGTGCTGAAGAAGTTTCCGACGCTCGCCGCGCCATCGAAGTAGCCCTGAAAGATCTGGCACGCACCTTCGGCGACGTTTACGCTAACGACGCTGGCCACATCGAGCTGCAATACACCGCTCGCGCCAGCTACGCCTGCGAAAAAGCCTTCGGCGCTCCCATTGGCCGTGCCTTTGGCCTCTGCGTTGGTGCCCCCGCTGGTATTGGTGTGATTATGGTTGATGCTGCTGTGAAATCCGCAGACGTAGACATGATTGGTTACGCCAGCCCTGCCGCCGGCACATCCATGACCAACGAAGTCATCGGTTTCTTCAGTGGTGACGCCGGTGCTGTGCGTCAGGCCATTCTCACCGCCCGCGAGGTAGGTGTGAAACTATTAGGCACCTTAGGTGAAGCCCCCGAAGGGTTGGGCGAACCCTACATTTAGACTCAGATTTTGTTTGTAGGTTCTGTTTGTATGCTTTGTTTGCAATGAGGACTTTTGAAACTTGACAAATGAATGTAGATACTTCCACAGGTATTTTTGCATTACGAACGTTTGTCGTACACGCTTTAGCGCGTAAAAATAGCGTGAGGGTATCTCGTTTCTTTTGTTAATCTCGAACAGTCATCAACGACAAAGTCACCTACTAACTTTACTCTCCCCTCTGGAGGAGGTGGAAACACAATGGCTAGACGACAAAAAAGATTTGAAGTGATGGATGAACGGGCAGTCAACAAAGATGGCTACGTCACCGAATGGGCTGACGTTGGCTTGATTGCCATGGGCAGCCCTAACGATCCCACACCCAGCGTCAAAGTGCAAAATGGTGTCATTGTGGAGATGGATGGCAAGAAACGCGAAGAATTCGATTTCAACGAACTCTTCATCGCCAATTACGCCATCAACACAAGCCGCGCTGAAGAAATGATGGCGATTCCCTGTGTGGAGATCGCTCGTAAAATTGTAGATATCAACGTACCACGCACCGAAGTAATCAAAGTTTTCTCCGGTTTGACCCCAGCAAAAATTGCGGCCGTTATGGATGAGTTGAACGTTGTCGAAATGATGATGGGCATGCAAAAAATGCGTGCGCGTCGTACCCCTGGCAACCAGGCTCATGTTACCAACATTCAAGACAACCCCGTTCTGCTGGCAGCAGACGCTGCCGAAGCCACCTACTACGGCTTTGATGAAATTGAAACCACTGTTGCTGTGTTCAACTACGGCCCGATGAATGCAGTTTGTTTGCTGGTTGGCGGTCAAACAGGCCGTCCTGGTGCGTTGAGCCAGGATGCTTTGGAGGAAGCGACAGAATTGCAGCTTGGCATGCTTGGCCTAACCGCTTATGCTGAAACCGTCTCCGTTTATGGCACTGAACAAGTTTTCAAAGATGGGGATGACACTCCCTGGTCGAAAGCATTCCTGGCCTCGGCTTACGCTTCTCGTGGTTTGAAGATGCGCTTTACCTCTGGTACCGGTTCCGAAGTCCAAATGGCTTATGCCGATGGCAAGTCGATGCTCTACCTGGAAATCAAATGCATCATGATTACCAAAGCAGCCGGTGTACAAGGTTTGCAGAATGGTTCCATTAGCTGCATTGGTGTGCCCGCTGGCGTGCCTGGCGGTATCCGCGCGGTTGTGGCTGAAAACCTGGTGACCACCTGCCTTGACCTGGAGGTAGCATCCGGCAACGACCAAACTTTTTCTCACTCCCCATTCCGCCGCACAGCGCGGTTGATGGGGCAGTTCTTGCCCGGCACCGACTTCATTTTCTCTGGTTACAGCGCTGTGCCTAACTATGACAACGTGTTTGCTGGGTCTAACTTTGATTCCGATGACTATGACGATTTCCTCACGCTCCAGCGTGACCTGAAAGTGGATGGTGGGTTACGCCCTGTGAGTGAAGATGAAATCATCGCCATTCGTAACAAAGCGGCCAAAGCCTTACAAGTGGTTTTCATTGAATTAGGGTTACCAGCCATCACTGATGAAGAAGTGGAAGCAGCCACCTACGCTCATGGCAGCCACGATATGCCGCCGCGTGACAAGGTGCAAGACACGAAAGCCGCGCAGGACATTGTGAAGCGTGGTATCACCGGGGTGGATGTAATCAAAGCATTGGCAAAGAATGGTTATCCCGAAGTGGCCGAAGCGATTCTGAATGTGCAAAAACAGCGCGTTTCGGGTGACTATTTGCATACGTCCGCAGTCCTGGATAAAGATTTCAATGTGGTTGCAGCCATCAATGACTTGAATGATTACCAGGGGCCGGGTACTGGCTATCGTCTGGAAGGCGAACGTTGGAAACAACTATCCAATATCCGTCATGCGATTAGCCCAGAGGACATTTAGGAGGTTCTAATGGCACAAATATCTGAAGCTGTCGTGCGGGAAGTTGTAAAAGAGATTTTGGCGCAAGTTGCCAATGGCAACGATGCTGCCCCAGCAGCTCCTGCTGTACCCGCTGCCAAGGAGGATTATGCTGTTGCTGACATGACGATTCGTGAAGTCGGCGAAGCACAGCAAGGCACTTCTTCTGACGAGGTTGTGATCGCGCTGGCACCTGCTTTTGGCGATAAATTGAAGAGACGCACGATTACGGGTATTCCCCATGCGGCCGTTCTCCGTGAACTGATGGCTGGTATCGAAGAGGAAGGGGTAAAGCCCCGCATCCTTCGCGTGTGGCATACCTCTGATGTGGCTTTTGTGGGCAAATGTGGTGCAGAGCTAAGCGGCTCGGGCATTGCTATATCCATCCAATCACGGGGCACAACGGTTATCCACCAACGTGACTTGCAGCCGTTGCAGAATATTGAGTTGTTCCCGCAGGCTCCTGTCATCTCGCTGGAAACTTACCGTGACATTGGTCGGAACGCGGCACGTTATGCCAAAGGTGATTCGCCGCCACCGGTTGAGCAATACAGTGACCAAATGGCTCGCCCCAAGTATCAAGCTATCGCCGCTGTCTACCACATTCGGGAAACTGAGTTTGTTGACAAGGACAAGCCGCCGATGGATCTGGATATCCAATTCAACTAAGGAGAATAAAGATGTCACAACAAGATATGATTGCTGCAATCGTGAAAGAGGTTCTCTCTGAGTTGAATGGTGGGAATGAGCATACGCCTGCCCCAGCGGCAAGCGGAAACACTTTGAGCTACAAAACTGATTATCCGCTGTCTGAAAAGCGGCCAGAACTGGTGAAAACAGCTACTGGTAAAAGCCTGAATGATATCACCCTGGATGCTGTCATGTCTGGCAAGGTCAAAGCTGAAGAAATTCGCATCACGCCGCAGACTTTGGATTATCAGGCTCAAATTGCTGACAGTATCTCCCGGCCGCAGTTGGCGAACAATATGCGCCGCGCTGGTGAATTGACCAATGTTCCCGACGCCCGCGTTTTGGAAATGTATAATGCTCTGCGACCCAACCGTTCGACTAAAGCAGAACTATTAGCCATCGCTGATGAGCTGGAAACCGAATACGGAGCCAAAGTATGCGCCAACTTTGTTCGTGAAGCAGCCGACGTGTACGAGGCCCGTGATGTTTTGAAGTAAGTTTGGTAATCAGCGATCGGTAATTAGTGATCCGTTTGCCGATTACCGATTGCCGAATACCGGTTACTGGAAAAGTGGAAAAAGATCGTGACTAGTATGATTGCCGGCATTGATGTGGGTAATTCCACCACAGAAGTTGCCATTGCTCAAATCAGTAATGCTTACAGCCCGCCCAGGTTTTTAGGTGCCAGCCGGGTGCCGACGACTGGTATCAAAGGCACCCTAAGCAATATTCCTGGGATGAAACTGGCCTTGCGACATGCGGCTGAAGATGCGGGCATCAATATCAGCGACATTGACTTGGTTTTGCTGAATGAAGCCACGCCAGTGATCGGTGATATTGCCATGGAAACTATCACGGAAACCATCATCACGGAGTCTACGATGATCGGTCACAATCCTGGTTCACCAGGCGGCATGGGGATTGGTGTGGGCATGACGACCCACATCGACCACTTGGTTTCGGTGAAACGGGGCGAACCGGTGATTGTTGTTATCCCCAAAGGTTATGATTTTGCGGTAGCGGCTTCGCTGCTGAAACGAGCCTTGGAGGCGGGGGTGGATGTGCAGGGTGGCATTGTGCAGTCTGATGATGGTGTGCTCATCGCTAACCGTTTACCTAAGATCATTCCGTTTGTGGATGAGGTTGGCCTGATTGAGCAGGTGCCATTGAACATGCTGGCGGCCGTTGAGGTGGGTGAGCATGGGCAAGTGATTCGCCAATTGTGTAATCCTTATGGCATTGCCACGCTTTTTGACTTGACGCCTCAGGAGACGCAGATGGTGATTCCGATTGCTAAGGCGTTGATCGGGCTGCGTTCGGCTGTGGTTATTCGCACGCCGGCTGGTGATGTGCAGACCCGGCATATTCCGGCGGGCACGTTGAAGCTGATTGGGGACACGAGAACGGCCGTTGTCGAACTTGACGGTGGTGCTGATGCCATCATGGATGGATTAAGCCAGGTAGGGCGTTTACAAGACGTCAATGGTGAACCCGGAACCAATGTGGGCGGCATGGTTGAGCGTGTGCGCCAAACCATGAGCGATGTCACTGAGAAGCCTATCAAAGATGTCAAAATCCGCGATATTTTGGCTGTAGATTGCCTGGTGCCGCAGCAGGTTGCAGGCGGTCTTGCCCACGAATTCTCGATGGAAAACGCGGTTGGTTTGGCTGCCATGGTCAACACAGATCAACTGCTCATGGAGCGGCTGGCGCTGGCGCTGGCGCAGGAAATTGGCGTGCGTGTGGAACTGGGTGGTGTGGAAGCCAACATGGCTATCCTGGGAACGCTGACTACACCTGGCATTGATGTCCCGTTGGCCATCCTTGATTTGGGTGCTGGTTCTACCGATGCGGCGTTAATGACTAAAGAAAGAAAGGTGCAAAGCATTCATCTGGCGGGTGCAGGCAATATGGTTTCCTTGCTCATTCAACGGGAACTGGATTTGCCTACAGGCACCAATGTCGATGTGGCGGAACAAATTAAGCGTTATCCGCTGGCGAAGGTTGAGAGCTTGTTCCACATCCGCAATGAAGACAACTCAGTTCGCTTCTTTGATGATCCTTTAGATCCGCGTTTGTTTGGGCGGGTGGCGTTGGTTACGGAAGGGGGGCTCATTCCCGTCCCCACGGAACACACGGTGGAGCGTATCCGGACAGTACGGCGCGAGGCCAAACGGCGTGTTTTTCTGCGTAACAGCTTGCGGGCGCTCAAGACGGTGGCGCCTTTGGGCAATATTCGCAACATCGCGTTTGTGGCGATTGTGGGCGGATCGGGTCTGGATTTTGAGTTGGCGCAAATGTTGATGAATAAGCTGGCGGAGTTTGGCACGGTGGTGGGAGCAGCCAATATTCGTGGCAAGCTGGGCACGGTCAATGCGGTAGCGACTGGTCTGGTATTGAGCTATGTGGAAAGGCAGAAGGTAGGTTAGAGATGGCTCCCTTTGCCCAAGAACGGCCGTGTATCCACGTTGCCCTTTTGCCCGGTGCTGATGACTCTCTGTATCGCTGGGTGGAGATCGGCGCTGAGGAGGAAGGTGTGCCTTGCCAATTGGTTAGCGAACGAGCTAATACTGTGGTGGCTTTGGCTTATGCTGCCTCCAAAAGTTCAAAATTTAACATTGGGGTGGGTGTATCAGCATCAGAGGTGGTTCTGCACGAGATGCATATGCCACCAGAAAAGCCGGTAATAATATTTCAATATGCTGGCCAGGCAGACTACTTGTGTCGATTGATGGGTGCCAATGCTGCTCGCATGATTATTCGCAAACCGTTCCGCTTTGATGATGAGCCAGAACCGTTTGAAAGTGGACAGACCTCGTCCTTGCTGCTGTCGGCCACTAAGCCGAGCGACCCGGGCACGGTCGAAAAGCGGCCTTTTGCGAGTGAGATACGGTCTGAGCGGCGTGAAAATTTTGGCGGAAATCAGACTCTGGTTGATGATGTGCCGGATCAGCTTCCTCAGGGAGATGACGCTCCGGCAGCGGAAGCGGCGCCTAATTTGACTGTGGATCCAGCGCAAGTTGCAAAGATTGTGGCTATGGTTATACGGAAATTACAAGAGAGAGGTATCCAATGAAAAAAGCATTGGGACTGATAGAAACAATTGGTTTAGTCGGTGCGATTGAGGCTGCTGACGCGGCTGTCAAAGCGGCTGACATTGTTCTTCTGGGGTATGAAAATACCAGGGGCGCGGGCAAGATTACTGTCAAAATGGCAGGCCATGTGGGCGCGGTGAAGGCTGGTGTGGCTGCTGGTGTAGCTGCTGCTGCCCGTGTTGGGCAGGTGTATGGACAGCGTGTTATTCCTCGTCCCCATGATGAAATTGATGCGCTGATCCGCAATTTGGATCGGGGACGTGGCTTGTCAGAGGAGAAGAAGGTTGCTATGGAAACGGCCGTTTCTCTTCCAGAAGATAAGCCAGAACCTGCTCCAGCAGACAAAACCCCGTGTGCTGCTATCACCAAATCTGGCGAACCGTGCAAATTGCCTGCTCAACCTGGCACCCAATACTGCTTTGTTCATAGGAATCAGGCTGAAGAGTAATACCTCAAAGATAAAGTAGCCAGGTGCAGCCTAAACTGGTCGAAAGCAAAATCAGACTAAAGCCGGCGCAGCCTTCGATGCACTTTATCATTAAAAATGAAAGGAACGGTATCTGTGACTACGATTACCAATCAATCTACGCGAAACCTAAATGGCAATGCGTTCAACCTGGAACGCATCTCACAAGAGGTGATGCGGCGTCTGGCTGAGATGCAGCCAGCAGATGTTTCCGACAATGGCGAGCCCGTCCCTGTGGCTAAAAACGGCCATTTGGAATTGGAAACCCCCATCGGTGTCTCTGTTAGACACGTCCATCTTTGCCAGGAACATGTCGAAATCTTGTTTGGCAAAGGGCATGATCTAAGCGTTTACAACGAGCTGTATCAGAAAGGTTACTACGCTGCTCGTGAGCAAGTGATGGTGGTGGGTCGAAAACGCTGCATCGAAAAAGTACGTGTTTTGGGGCCGACACGCCCCTACTCGCAGGTCGAACTCTCGCAAACTGATGCGCTGGTCATTGGCATGAAGCTGCCCATTGCAACCAACGGCGCTGACCCAGCTTGCCAACCGATTACAATCGTGGGCCCTGTGGGCGCGGTGACGCTCCCTGGCAACGGTGGTGGTGGCGCCTTCATTGCCCGGCGTCATATTCATATGAGTGATGTGATGGCCGACAAGTTGGGAGTGGAAGCTGGTGACTTGCTTGATTTACATATCGATGGCCCTCGTCCCACTACGCTGCATGACATTTTGGTACGGGTGAAGGCTGGATGGTTCACCGAGGTGCATTTGGACACCGATGAAGGTAATGCTGTGGGAGTGCGCAGTGGCCAAACTGGCACCATTATTGTGCCCAAGAAGTGAAAAATCTGGCGATTGGAGACGCAAGAGTTGCTCAATTGCCCGTCTCTAATCTTCACTCTCTAGAGGAAGAAATTGTGGAACAAGCAATCATTGACGAAATTGTAGCTAAGGTAGTGAGGGTGGTGCAGGCGAAGATGATCGCGGCCGTGCCAAAACAGCGCGTCTTGATGCTGTTTAGTGGTGCCAGCACAGGCTATGTGGTGGGCATGGATACTATCCGCATGCTCACCCAGGCAAATCATGATCTGACCGTTTTCATGACAGCATCAGCCAGGCATGTCATCGGAGAGGAGAATGTGCAGCAAGCTGGGGCTAAGGAAATCATTACTCCGCTGCAGTGGGTCAACACACCTGGGTTAGTGCGGGAAACGGACCTGGTATTGGTTCCGACATTGTCGATGAACACGGCTGCTCGCCTGGCTTTAGGCTTGATGGATTCGCTGTTTTCTACGCTGGTATTGGGCGCGTTGCTGGCAAACAAACCGGTTATTGCGGTATGTGATGGTGCTAATCCATATGGTAATGGCGGCCTGATTTTTAGTGAAGATTTTGCTGGTTCTCCCGTATTACGGGCAAAGATGGCAGATAATTTAGGCACCCTCATTGAGTTTGGCGTTAATTTGGTGGAAGAGGAGAGATTTGTCAACCAGGTTATTCGTCAGATGCAGACTGATATATCCGAACCTCCAAGCTCACCATCTTTGCCTGTTTTATCGCTTTCCGGGAATGCTGTCCTCACCAAATCTGACTTACTCAATTACCTCCCGGGCACAACTTTGAAACTACCAGCCAAGACCCGGCTAACACCCTTAGCGCAAGATTTTGCCAGAAAGCAAAGCTTGATGCTGCTATTTGAAAACTGAGGTGACATTATGCGTTTAGCGAAAGTCATTGGTAACGTGGTTGCCACCCAAAAAGAAGAAGCGCTCATCGGATTAAAACTGCTGGTCATTGAAGAAATTGATGCCCAAACTGAAAAGGCCAAGGATGATCGGTTAGTGGCGGTTGATACGCTCGGTGCCGGTGTGGGTGATACGGTGATTTGGGTACGCGGTGGTGCCGCTCGTGTGCTGAGCAAGGTTGATCGTCATGCTCCAGTTGACGCGGCTATTGTGGGCATTGTTGATGAAGTGGATGTGGTCTGATGGGTGGCAAGGTTTATACGCGCGGTGGCGACGCTGGTCAAACTTCTTTGCTTGGTGGGGTTCGCGTCGATAAGGATGATGTCCAGATTGAGGCTTATGGCACGATAGATGAAGGCACGTCTATGCTGGGGATGGCTCGTGCCACTACTCAATTTGATGATCTCTGCCGCCACATTATTGATCTGCAGGGCGAATTGATTCCCATCATGGCTGAAGTTGCCTTTGCCCAAGGTCAAAAAGACCTGAAATATGAAGTGCCCCGAGTGAAGCCGGAGCAAGTTACCCGTCTGGAGGGAATTATTGATTTTTTCAATAAGGAATGGATCCAAACGGGGCAGTTTGTACGGCCGGGTGGCTCGCAAGCATCAGCGATGCTGGATATGGCTCGGGCTGTGTTCCGACGGGCTGAACGGCGTTTGGTTTCGTTGCACCGGCAAGAGGCACTTAATCCCAACCTTATTAAATATATCAACCGCTTGTCTGACTTGTTGTATGTATTGGCTCGAATTGACGAGCAGCGAACCCTCATTCAGACGATTGTTGACAATTTACCGCTGGAGATGAAAACGGCCGTTTCTCACCCAAGCGGTCAAGGAGAACCTGACATGACTCTTACCCTCACTGATTGCGACCGTATGGTCGAAGCTGGTATGAAAAAAGCACAAGACATTGGCTGCCCGATGGTGTTATCCGTTGTGGACCAAAACGGAGATGTGATCGAATCTCGACGCATGGACAATGCCCTCATTGTCAGCGTTACCCTGGCTCCCCACAAAGCCTACACTGCAGCCACGGTACGGTTAGCCACGCATGAATTGGCCAAAGCGGCTCAACCTGGCGAATCTCTCTACAGCATAGATGTCAATTTGCCCAAAATTACTCTGATTGGCGGGGGGTTCCCCCTACACAAAAATGGCAAAGTTGTGGGCGCTGTTGGCGTCAGTGGCGGCTCGGTAGAGCAAGATATGGCTGTGGCGGAAGCGATGGTAGCTGCATATTAAATGAGCGATGATTGGAGACTGACGATGAACGCTTGATGGTGTCATCTCAATTGTCAATCTTTTGTTTTAGGAGAATCTCATGACTGTACAGATTCAAGACTCACAAATTGAAGCCATCATTCAGCAAGTGTTGGCTCAAGTAAATCAAGTAAATAATAATGGCAGCCAGGGTGAAATGCCTCGAGCGAGCCAATATCGTGGCGTTTTTCCCACGCCAGATGAGGCGGTTCAGGCGGCGCACGCGGCGTTAGCGAAATTCCGGCGTGTGAGCCTGACTCAGCGCAAAGCCATCATCCAAGCAATGCGTGAAATCACGATTGAAAACGCGCAAAATTTGGCACAGCTTGCGGCAGATGAAACTGGCATGGGGCGTGTTTCGGACAAGGTGTTGAAGAACTTGCTTGTCGCTGAAAAAACCCCAGGCGTGGAAGTTTTGCCAAATGACGCTTATGTGGGTGACGATGGCCTTACCTTGGAAGAGTGTGCCCCCTTTGGTGTCATCCTCGCCATCACCCCTGTCACCAATCCGACAGCGACTGTTATCAACAATGCCATCAGCATGGTGGCGGCTGGAAATGCTGTGGTTTTTGCCCCGCATCCCGCCAGCCAAAAGACTTCTCTGACGACGATGGATTTGCTGAACGAAGCCATTGAAAGCGCGGGGGGGCCCCCTAATTTATTAACAGCGGCACAAGAGGCCACTATCAAAGTGGCACAAGAGTTGATGCATCATCCGCTGATTCCGTTGATCTGCACCACAGGGGGACCTGGCGTTGTCGATGCGGCGCTGTCTTGTGGTAAACGTGCTATTGGGGCTGCGGCTGGCAATCCGCCAGTGTTGGTTGACGATACTGCTGATCCTGAAAAAGCGGCTCGTGATATTATTTTGGGTCACTCTTTTGATAACAATATGCCTTGCACTTCTGAAAAAGAGGTCATTGTCACCGCTGGTATTGCGGATGCCTTGATGAATGCTTTCCGCAAAGCTGAAAATGCCCATGTTCTTGATCCTGCGATGCTGCCTCAGCTGGAACAGGTTGTGCTTAATGAAAAGCGTTCGGGTCTAAATCGCAAGTATGTAGGCAAAAATGCGTGTGTGATTTTGGCTGAACTGGGGATCGCTGCTGACGAAAATATGCGGGCTATCATTGTGGAGGTAGACAAGGATCATCCCTTTGTGCGGCATGAGTTGATGATGCCTGTGTTGGGTGTGGTTCGGGTGCGGGATTTTGAGGAAGGAGTGGAAACGGCCGTTGAAGTTGAAGCAGGTTTACATCATTCCGCCATTATTCATTCCGCCAACATTTACCACATGAGTGAATACGGCCGTGCTGTCAACACCACTGTTTTTGTGAAAAATGCACCCTCCTATGCCGGGCTTGGTTTCGGCGGCGAAGGTCACACCAGTTTCACTATCGCGGGTCGCACCGGCGAGGGCATGACCACGGCTCGTACGTTCACGCGTATCCGGCGCTGTACCTTGGTTGGGGCGTTTTCGGCAGTCTAAGGTACAAAGGTTGAAGACTTAAGATTCAAGATTCATCAGATTGTCACTCTTTCATCCTTAATCTTTATTCCTTTTCGTCAGGAGATCGTTGTGGAGAAAACAGCAGATATTGTTAATGCAGTGAAAGAGGCAGGAGTAACCGGAGCTGGTGGTGCCGGTTTCCCCACGCACGTTAAGCTGCAAGCGCAAGCGGAATATGTGTTGGCCAATGGTGCCGAATGTGAACCGCTGACTCATGTTGACAAGCAGTTGATGATCCATCATGCCGCAGAGGTGGTGGCTGGCATGCGCTTGGCAATGCAGGCAACGGGTGCCAAACAAGGCATTTTTGGCATCAAAGGCAAGTATAAGCACGTGATCGCTGCTGTGCAGGAAGCCATTGGTGACCAAGACGACATCACCATCTCTGAACTGGGCAATTTTTACCCGGCTGGTGATGAACAAGTGATGGTTTATGATATTTTAGGTCGAATTGTGCCTGAAGGTGGTATTCCTATCGATGTGGGTTGTGTGGTGCAGAATATCGAGACGCTCTACAACATCCAGGCAGCGGTTGAAGGCAAACCGCTTACGCATAAATACATCACGGTGATTGGGGCGGTGGCGCAGCCTATGTCTGTGCGGGTGCCCATCGGCATCACTATCCGAGAAGTGCTGGATTTAGCTGGCAGCGTGACGACCCCAGACCCGGTCATTTTAGATGGCGGGGCAATGATGGGTAAAGTGGTCACTGATTTTAGCCAGGCGACGACTAAGCGCTCCAAGATGTTGTTGGTGCTGCCTTATGACCATCAACTGAGTGTTAAACGACGCACGCCGCGCACTATCATTGACAAACATGCGCTGGCGGCTTGTGACCAATGTTACTACTGCACTGATTACTGTCCGCGCCATGCGCAGGGTCATGCCATTGAACCTCATAAATTGATCTTGCTGTTAGCCTCTGGTGTGCCGCTGACAGATGCGCAAATGGCAGGAGCTATGCTCTGCTGCGAGTGCCGCACCTGTAATTATGCCTGTCCGGTGCATTTGCTGCCTGGAGATGTGGCTTTGCAAATTAAGCGGGATCTGGTGAAAGCGGGCTTGAAGAATCCGTATCACCGGCAGACGGAAGCAAATCCGTACCGAGATTACCGACGGGTGCCGATGACGAGGTTGGTCAACCGACTGGGCTTGATTAAGTATGATGTGTTGGCTCCGTTAACGGCCGTTAATCCCCAACCTGCCCGCGTCACCCTCAAACTCAGCCAACACATTGGTGCGCCTGCTCAACCCATTGTCGCCGCGGGCGATAAAGTCAAAGTTGGCGACATGGTAGGCAAGATTCCAGAAGGGGCATTAGGGGCGCCTATCCATGCCAGCATCGACGGCACCGTGCAAACAATAACTGATCAGGAAATAATTATTGAGGCGAATTGATATGATGCCACAAACCGTAATCCAAAGACCTACATCCGTAAAACGAGCTATCGGTTTAATCGAACTGCGCAGCATCGCCCGGGGGATGAAGACCACCGATGTTATCCTGAAAGCCGCCGACGTGGAACTGCTCCGGGCTCACGTGGTTTGCCCAGGCAAATATATCATCTTAGTGGCAGGTACCGTTAGTCATGTTAAGAGTGCTGTGACCATTGGGCAAGAAGTGGCGCCAGAGGTAGTGGTAGACCATTTCATCCTATCCAACGTCCACCCCAGCGTTTTCCCGGCATTGACAGCTACAACCGAGATTGAAAAGGTAAAAGCGATTGGTGTCATTGAGACTTTCACTCTGGCGGCCTCCATCGTCGCGGCTGACCTGGCCGTGAAAGCGGCTCCAGTTGATTTAATTGAAATTCGTTTGCCGTTTGCCATGGGGGGTAAGGCTTTTACGGTATTTACTGGAGAAGTGAGTGCCGTGCGCAGTGCTGTGAACACCGCTGCGGAACGGCTCAGAGACGAGGGTGTGATTGACTCATTTGAAGTGATTTCCTCGCCCCACAAAGATTTGATTGAAAAATTACTGTAACTGTGGTTGTTGTTTCTTAGCTAAAAACCTGATAGCACTTTACCAAGATAAAAGAAAAAAATCTGGGTTGTCCAAGAGCCTGGATATCGTTACCAGTTCGCTGGCAAAGCATCCCATTTTGGCCTTTGTGACCCTTTTTTTCAGTAGGCTCACAGCGCAACATAGATGACGTAGCTAGGGGCATTGTAATCTGTGATAATCTATGTTAATCTGTGTTTTATTCGTTGTTTTGAGCAAGCTTTGCTAGATGCTTGCTGAGGAACGGAAATTAAATCATACGACGAAGTCGTGCCCTTACCGTTCTTTGAAACTGACGATGCAATTCTGCATTTTATTTCATCGTCAGTCTTTATCAGTTTAAAGTTTTTAGGAGATAAAAATGATTAGCACAACTATATTCCCTGGACGCTATATTCAAGGATATGAAGCGACCAAACGTTTAGGAAAAGAAGCGGCTCGTTTTGGCGATACTGCTTTTCTGATTGTAGATCCATTTGTAAATGAAGAATTGTTACCTCGTTTTCAGAGTGATGTGGAAGCGGAGGTCAAAATTGTTGTTGAATCGTTTAACAGAGAATGTTCTGATGAAGAAATCGGACGTCTGTCTAAAATGGTGAAAGAAGCTGATGCGAAAGTGGTTGTTGGCATTGGTGGCGGGAAGGCATTAGATACAGCTAAAGGCACGGCGCATGCGCTGGGGCTGCCTGTCATTATTGTGCCCACTATTGCCTCTACAGATGCTCCCACCAGTGCGCTTTCTGTCATTTACACGCCAGAAGGTGTCTTTAAACGTTACCTTATTCTGCCCAAGAATCCTGATGTTGTGTTGGTTGACTCTCGTATTGTTGCGGAGGCGCCAGTACGTTTCTTGGTTGCGGGTATTGGTGACGCACTCTCTACCTGGTTTGAAGCTGATGCTTGCGAACGCAGCTATGGTGGCAATATGACTGGCGATGTTGGCTCCATGACTGCCCGCAATTTGGCTCGTTTTTGCTATGAGACCATTTTGGAATATGGTGCAGTGGCGAAAGCGTCATGTGAAGCCAAGGTGGTGACGCCTGCTTTGGAACGAGTGATTGAGGCGAATACGTTGTTGAGTGGTTTGGGCTTTGAAAGTGGGGGCTTGGCTGCTTGCCATGCCATTCATAATGGGTTGACGGCTCTGGCAGATACTCACCATTATTGGCACGGGGAAAAAGTGGCTATCGGGGTGGTCTCTTCGTTGTTCTTAACTGACAAGCCAGCCGATTTGATTGATGAAGTGTATACGTTCTGTGAAGAAGTTGGTTTGCCTACCACGTTAGCTGAAATTGGTTTGGAGAATGTTTCGGATGAGGATTTGATGGTCGTGGCCAAACAAGCATGTGCGGAAGGGGAAACGATTTACAATGAACCGATTCCGGTGACACCAGAGATGGTTTTTGCGGCTCTGAAGGCTGCTGATGCTGAAGGACGGCAGCGCAAAGGAAATTAAATAATACGACGAAGTCGTTTCTTTAACTGTTCTTTGAAACTAACGATGCAATTCCGCGACTTGTTTATGGAGGCGCACATAGTGTAATTTGGCAGATAGTTTTTTCTTGGGTATTTATCCTAGAAAGCAGCCGTTTGCCCTGGGTATGACTGGACGTATATCCAGGGCAGCTCTATTTATACGGTTGATCTGATGTTTTTTTTGTGAGTAGAATGAGTGTTGATGAAAGATGAATGATCGGGGATCAAAGTTTGTCATTTGCCATTGAGCTTTGGTCGCCTCAATGCCCACCTACGAAACCCTATAAAGGAGTTTTTGATGACTGCACACACCTATGAAACTGTTTATATGAATTGGAAGGCTGATCCAGAAGCATTTTGGGCTGAAGCAGCCCAGGATGTTCATTGGTACAAGAGCTGGGACAAGGTTTTAGATGATTCCCGGGCACCATTGTATCGTTGGTTTGTTGGTGCAGAGGTGAATAGTTGCTACAACGCGCTGGATCTTCATGTGGAAAACGGCCGTTCTGACCAGTTAGCGCTTATCTATGACAGCCCTGTGACAAACTCGGTGCAAGAATTTACCTACCAGGAACTCAGAGATGAGGTCGCCAGGCTGGCGGGGGTATTGGTCAACATGGGGGTGGGCAAAGGGGATCGGGTTATCATTTATATGCCGATGGTGCCTGAGGCGGCGATGGCCATGCTGGCTTGTGCCCGGATCGGCGCGATCCATTCGGTGGTGTTTGGGGGCTTTGCGGCCAATGAGCTGGCAACCCGTATTGATGACGCCAAGCCAAAGGCGATTTTGTCGGCATCTTGTGGCATTGAACCAACCCGAATCGTAGAGTATAAACCTCTGTTAGATCAGGCGATTGAGATTGCGGACTCAAAACCGGAGAAATGCCTCATTTTGCAGCGGCCGCAGTTGACGGTGAGTTTGGTATCGGGGCGAGATTTGGATTGGAAAACGGCCGTTGCCAAAGCTGATCCTGTTGCTTGTGTCCCGGTGGCGGCTACGGATCCCCTGTACATCCTCTACACCTCGGGCACGACTGGGGTTCCCAAAGGTGTGGTGCGCGACAATGGCGGTCATTTAGTGGCGCTTAAATGGAGCATGAAAAATATTTACGACGCCGATCCTGGTGACGTTTATTGGGCGGCATCAGATGTAGGCTGGGTGGTGGGTCACTCCTATATCGTTTATGGTCCCCTGTTTCATGGTTGTACGACTATTTTGTATGAGGGCAAACCTATCGGCACGCCAGACCCTGGTGCCTTTTGGCGGGTCATTTCTGATCACGGTGTTAAAACCTTGTTTACGGCTCCCACTGCCTTCCGGGCTATCAAACGGGAAGACCCCCATGGCACCTATAAAGAAAACTATGATCTCAGTTGTTTCAAGGCGTTATTCCTGGCAGGTGAACGTTGCGATCCTGATACCTTGAAATGGGCTGAAGATTTGCTCAATGTGCCGGTTATCGACCATTGGTGGCAGACGGAAACGGGCTGGCCTATGGTTGCAAATCCGTTGGGAATTGAACGTTTACCGGTCAAACTTGGCTCTGCCAGTAAACCAGTTCCCGGTTATGATGTGCAGATCCTCAATCTCAATAATGAAGAAGCCGCACCAGATGAAATTGGTGATATTGTGGTGAAATTGCCGCTGCCTCCAGGCACGCTACCCACGTTATGGCAGAATGATTTGGGCTTTGAGCAATCTTATTTGCAGGCTTATCGAGGGTATTATCTAACGGCTGATGCAGGGTATAAGGATGCCGATGGATATATTTTTATCATGAGTCGCACTGACGATATTATCAATGTGGCTGGGCACCGCTTATCGACTGGGGGCATAGAAGGGGTTATTTCTGCACATCCAGATGTTGCTGAATGTGCTGTTATTGGTGTGAACGATGACTTGAAGGGCGCTTTGCCGTTGGGGCTGCTTGTTCTTAAAGCAGGCGTGGATCGGGATCACGATGAGATTACGCAGGAAGTGGTGCAAATGGTGCGGAGGGAGATTGGACCGGTCGCTGCTTTCAAGAAGGCGGTTGTCGTTGAACGACTGCCCAAAACGCGCTCTGGCAAAGTGCTACGCGGTACGATGAAGCGCATTGCGGATCAACAAGAGTGGAAGATGCCAGCGACGATTGATGATCCCTTGATTTTGGATGAAATCACAGATTCGTTGGCGGAAGTAGGGTATGGCCCCAGAGTGGAACCGTCATAAAATTGATGACAAACATCAGTTGTGATGAAGTGGGTGATAATTTATCACCCAGTTGTACTTTATAAACCAATTTGATAAATCAAGGTGCCTACACCCCCGGATGGGAAGGCTGAAAGGCGAAGCCGGTAACAATTTTTTTGCAGTCCGGCGCTGTCCCGCAACTGTAGTCGGCAGGAGAAAATACTGCTGAAAGCCAGGTCGCCCGCCTGATTTATGTAACCATTTTCTTCGAGGATAGAGAGGTGGATATGTGACCCTTGGAGCCAAGGTGATCTTACCCCTGTCAAATAACAGGGGTTTTTTGTTTTGAGGGCGCATTCAAATTAATCATGAATACGATAAACAGCATCCAGAAAACGGCCGTTGCTGCTATTCCGGCAGCGTGTGGCGAACTTGTGCAGGGAACCTGGCAAGGACGGCCTTGTTTGGTGTCTTGCCCTATTGATCAGTATAGTACGGCTACGGTTACAGTTTCTCGGGCTAAACTGCGCGCGCAACAGCAGCCTCAATTTTTGAAAGCGAACCAGGCTTTATTAGCTGGCCTGGCCTGGTTGGGTCGTGAACAAAGTCACGGCCGTTTTTCCATTGATACGGCGATTCCCAGGAGTCGTGGATATGGCTCTAGTACGGCTGATATTGGTGCTGTTTTGTATGCCTTGGCTCAGGCTTGTGAACGGCCGTTACCGCCAAACCAGGCTTCGCTTCTTGCCACCCAAATCGAGTCAACTGACAGCACCTTGTTTTCTGGTTTAGCGATGTTTGACCCTATCAATGGTCATTTAATCGAATCGTTTCCCGAAACCCCGCCGTTAATCGTCATCGTCATTGACCCGGGCAAGGTCGTGGATCCAATCAAATACCACAAACAAGATTACCAAAACACCTTAAAAGAGTTGGCTCCCACCCATCAAATCGCTTTTGCTTTTTTGAAACAAGGTCTACTTTTCAGAGATTGGGAAATGGTCGGTAGAGCGTCCACGTTGAGCGCGACAGCTCAACAAAAGATAGTGTTTAACCCTTTTCTGGATAAAACATTAAAATTTGCCAAATCTGTGTCTGCTTTGGGAATATGTCGAACACATTGTGGCAGTGTGCTTGGCTTGCTGCTGGATCCGGTTAAAGCGGATGTCAATGCAATTTACCAATATGCTCGCAGCCATTTACCTGCTCAAGCCAAAATATCCATTACCTCCTTAGTAGCTGGGGGGCCGCGTTATGGCATGCTCTCGAAGGAATATACTGTTTCCCAAAAGCCTCAAAAACATGGTGTTCTGTCTGTGGGAGCCAACGCTTATAAACAACAAAGTAGTTGAAGATCAATTGGGAGCCATTCCTCTGGTTTTTGACGATTAAATTAAAGAACGGCAATGGATTAACTTGGATCAATGTGAATGGTGCCGTTCCTTTTATTGCCGGTAGGCGAGCATTTGTGGGGAAGCCCTTTTTTGCCTATCTGTTTAGGATTGTGACCCTCTTGTCGTGGATGAATCAGCTCGATTATGCTAGAATTTTGATGTATGATTGGCGTGGCTTAGAATGAGGAAGTTATGCAGCCCAATATAGTAGCAATTCTGTCTGTCATAGAGATATTTCATGGTTTTGGTCAAAAGCAATTAGAGATGGTTGCTGCCATTTGCAAACCAAACACCTATCAAAAAGGTGAGGTGGTGGTGCCAGCACACGACGGGTCTAAGGCACTTTTTGTGATTGGTCGTGGAGGGGTGGAAATTGTGATGAATCCTGATTTGGCGGGCGATGTGGAGCAACAAGGTGCCGCTTCTGTGGTGCTGGTGGAGTTAGGGCAAGGGCAGATCACTGGTGAAATGGCTTTTGTTGATGAAGGCTTGCGCCTGGCCACTGTGAAGGCGAGTGAAGATAATACTTATCTGTTGGAAATCCCTCATGACCATCTGATGTTATTGTGTGATACATATCCAGAATTGGGGTACAAGCTGATGAAGAATTTGGCAGGAGATCTTGCTTTTAAGATTCGGAGTTCAGACTTGACCATTCGGCAATTGCAATTGATGTTATCCCAATCTAAAAAAGTGTCAGGTTGAGTCGTGATGAAGAGGTCTGTTTAATATATATTTGTCTGTGCCGGTTGGGTGATACCAGCCGTTTTTTTTGACGGATATGTGATGTTGGAATGGCAGTGATGAAGGTCGAAGTCGTAAGCATTGGGGCTGAACTGCTCATGAGTGATGTACTCGATACGAACTCTGCGTATATTTCCCGCAGTTTGCAGACGATTGATGCAGAACTCATTTATAAAGTGACGGTTGGCGATAATCTGGAACGGATTACGGAAGCGTTGTTGGTGGCTTTAGATCGGGCTGATGTGGTGTTTGCTATTGGTGGTTTGGGAACGGCCGTTAACGATTTCACGAGGGCCGCCGCGGCAGCTGCAACAGGATTAACGTTTGATCCCGACAAAAATGTTGTGATTGGCGCTACTCAAATAGACATCTGCCCGGTGCAATCCAATGCGTTTTATATTGAAAGCAATGGCAGCTTGCTGTTCTGTTTGCCCAGTAACCGGCGCGAAATGGCCTATGTGTTGGAAACGGCCGTTTTCCCTTATCTTCAGTGTCAGCAACAATTGAAATCCGGCTGGGTTTTATTGCGCACAGTGGGGTTGATGGAGAGTAGCATTCGTCAGATGCTCTCCGACATTGCGAAGGAATTGAATCACACCATTTCTTTTGACTCTTATGCAGGGCAAACCAATATTCGATTGTCTGTAGAAGGTGACAATGAGCAAGACATTGAATCACAATTAACTGCTCTAAATCAGCAAGTGCGCAGTCGTTTGGGGGATCACGTTTATGGAGAAGGCAGTGATCGTTTGGAGGCGGTCATTCTCAACATGCTGCGGAAAAGTGGGTATCGTCTGGCCATTGTTGAATGTAACACCAGCCGTTTCTTATCGAGAGCCATGGCTCAAGTGTTGGATTATGGGGCTGTGGTGGAGGCCTTTCCTTTCGATCAAATCGAAACGTTTGCAGAATACCTGAACATCTCTCCCTTTGAGTCTCAAGAGGATTTCACCGCATGGAGCCGTCAGGCAACGGAACAGCTGCGCTTAAAACAAAAGGTGAATTTGAGTTTATTTTTGCATAATCAAATCAACTCTGGTGGGGTGCAGATCAGCTCCTTTTTATCGTCAGAACAGGGTGTATCTGTGACACAGCGTTCATTTGGCGGATATCCAGAGAATATTAACCAGTGGGCTTGTATGCTGGGATTGTCTCATTTGCATCGCTGGTTGTTGGCTCATTCAGTTCACCTGACTCAGGCGTAATATGGAGGGCGTGACGTTAGCTGTAGAATAGACAGATGAAAATTGGCATGGTGACATCTTGTTATAAACCTGTTGTCAATGGGGTCACTCACATGATTTCCATGTATAAAAAAGAGTTGGAATCATGGGGGCACGAGGTCTATGTATTTACATTAGGGCAGCCTGATCCGGCGGGGGAAGAGGAGAATGTCATCCGCTCTCCAGCGATCCCTTTTAAAGAAGGTTATTACATGAGCTTGCGTTACAGCCGGGAGGCTCAGAAGCTCATGTATCAGATGGAAATTTTGCATTGTCACCATCTTATTATGAGCGTGGAATTAGCTCATCGCTACGCCAACTGCCCTATCGTTTACACTAACCACACCCGTTATGATTTATATGTCAACAGCAAGGCATCGATTCCGCAGCCAGCAGCAGACGCCCTGATGCGCCAGATTTGGCCGGAGTTTTCTGATTTTGCTGATGTGGTGATCACTCCCTCTGAAAGTGTGCGCCAGGTTATGTTGGATTTTGGCGTGCGTCGTCCCATAAAGGTCATCGAAAATGGGGTAGACCTGGTTCCTTTCCAAAACCCACCCGCGCCCAAAACTAAAACAGAGCTGGGGATTCCAGAAACGGCCGTTTTGGCGGTGTATATTGGTCGGATAGCACCCGAGAAAAACCTGTTTACCCTGTTAGACCAACTGGCTGTGGCCCACGATATTGTGCCCAATCTGCATCTAGGTTTGGGGGGGCGTGGTGCCTTAGAACAAGCATTACGCCACTATGCTGAATGTTTGCATATTTCCGAATTTGTCCACTTTTGGGGTGCCTTGAAATATGAAGAGGTTCCGAATTACCTGGCTGCTGCTGATATGTTTGTGACAGCCTCAACCACAGAAGTGCATCCCTTAACCGTGATAGAAGCCATGGCAATCGGTTTGCCGGTGGCGGCACCTGCCTCTCCCGGAATTATCGATTCTGTTGTGCCAGGAGAATCCGGTTTCTTGGTACAAGACCCCCATGACGGATTGGCAGCAGCCATGGTTGGTTTAGCTTTGGATGAAACACAACGGCAGCAAATGAGTGAGAGTGCTAAAGTTGCCAGTCTGAAATATGACATCAAAAACACGGTGCAGCGTACCCTGGCTTTGTATCAACAATTACAAGGAACGCGCCCCGATTTATCACGAGAGAAACGGCACGGTCGCTGGCTACGTCAGCAAGAAAAATGGTTGCCTTTGTTAGACCAGCTTTCAGCTTTGATTCGCAGTGAAAAAGGAGGGATAGCTCCCTTAAACTTGAAATGGTTTGCCAATACAAACGAAGAAGAGGAATCATCCGTTCATGAATTGGAGGGCAATGAGTAGCCATCGTAAGCGTTTAGGTGCTTGGGGAGAGTCTGTCGCTGCCCACCATTTAGAGGCCAAGGGATACAAAATTGTTGCCCGTAATTGGCGCTGTTCTCAAGGTGAGGTAGACCTGATCGCGCAAGCTGCGCTTGATGAACTTGTATTTATCGAAGTGAAAGCCCGGCGAGGACAAGAGATGGGGACGCCGGAGGAGGCGTTGACACCAGCGAAGCAGAAGAAGCTGTTGACATTGGCTCAAATTTATGTGGCTGAACATGATTTGGATGTTGATTGGCGCATTGATCTGGTCGCAGTGGAGTTGGATAAAAAGGGCAAACTCATCCGCTGCGAACATATTCCCAATGTGGTTTTAGGGTGGTAAGCGGCGATGAACAAGGCAGCAGATAAACTGCTCGTGATTTTGGGGCCAACGGCCGTTGGCAAAACAGCCCTTTCCCTACAAATTGCAGACCAGTTTCATGGTGAAATCATTTCAGCCGATTCCCGCCTCTTTTACCGCGGTATGGACATCGGCACAGCTAAACCCTCATTGGCTGAACAATCATTGGTGCCCCACCACCTGATCGACATTTGCGATCCAGATGAAACGTTGACGTTGGGCGCGTATCAAAGGTTAGCCTACCAAACGATAGCCACTGTGGTGCAGAACGGCCGTTTACCCATCCTGGTTGGGGGGACAGGCCAATATGTGAAAGCCGTCGTAGAAGGGTGGGGCATTCCCGAAGTGCCACCGCATCATGATTTACGGCACATTTTAGCAACCCTGGATGGTTCCGAGTTAGCCCGTTGGTTACAGCATTTAGACCCCGATGCAGCGGCCAGAATCGATCCCCGTAATGTGCGCCGGGTCATTCGCGCCTTGGAAGTCACATTGGTTTCTGGCCACCCAATTTCCCATTTGCAACGAAAAACACCGCCTCCTTATGACATTTTTATGCTGGGGCTGATTCGAGAGCGGGAGGTGTTGTATCAGCGCATCGATCAACGGGTAGACCAGATGATGGCAGATGGTTTGTTGGCCGAATTGGAATCGTTGCGGCAGGCAGGCTGCCGCCGTTCTTGGCCAGCGATGAGTGGTTTGGGTTATCAGCAGTTATGGGCCTATTTAGAGGGCGAGATGACGTTAGCGGAAGCGGTAGAACGCATCAAATTTGAGACGCATCGGTTTGCCCGGCAGCAAAACACCTGGTTTCGGCAAGACGACCCCCGTATCACCTGGTTTGATTTAGGAGTAGCGGGTATAAAAACGGCCGTGATAGATCAACTCCAAAACTGGCTCCACGCCTAAACCCATTTCCACTATTTTGTGTAGGTGGTGCCAATTGCCTATAATAAGATCGCTACCATGACAGACTTACTTGACCGACCGTCGGAGAAGCCCGGCATTTCTATAGAACCAGAAACCTTCTCACAGAAACCCATTCTGGCAGAGCGGTATGAGGTTATACACAAATTGGTTGGTGGCATGGGGTTAGTCTACTTGTGCCTGGACATCCCCACAAACGAATTAGTTGCCCTTAAAACATTCAAACCTGAATACCTATCTCACCGCATGGCTCGAGATTTATTCTTGCGTGAAGGCACCATGTGGGTAGAACTTGGCAGCCATCCCAATATCGTAAGAGCCAATCGAGTAGAGCGAATTGGAGATGGGCGTGAAGTTTACTTAGTGCTTGAATGGATCGTGCAGCCAGAAGGGAAAAACAGCCCGGCACTGCGGTCATGGATGCGTCGTGGACGCCCCTTGCCTTTAAAACAAGCATTACTTTTCACACTCCACATCATTCGTGGCATGAAATACGCCACCAGCAAAATTGCGGGGCTTGTCCACCGCGATCTCAAACCTGAAAATGTGCTGATCGGTCATGATGGCGTGGCTCGGGTCACAGACTTTGGCCTGGCGGGCACCTTAACAGGCATGGGCGCAGATCTCGTCACCTTTCCTCCTGGTCGGGAGCATTCAACACGCACGCAAGTCACTCGCGGCGTGGTGGGGACCCCCTTATACATGGCACCAGAGCAATGGCAGCATCAACCATTAGACGCTCGTACCGACATGTATGCCTTAGGCTGTATTTTGTATGAGATGGTGAGCGGCCGTTTTGCCGCAGATGGGGAAACCCGGCAGGAAATTCAAGATATTCACCTATCTGGTGCCATAAAACCACCGCCATCCCTGCTGCCCAAAGAAGTCATTCGTTTCCTGCTGAACTGTCTCATGGTCAATCCCGACCAGCGTTTCCGTGATTGGCGCACCATGGAAAAAGCGCTCGTCGAAGTGTACAAACATGTTATTTCCAAAGATGTTCCCACAGAGAGAGTTGCCGGAGACATAACTTCAGAAGATAGAATCGCTTTGGGCGAATCCTATAACAGCATGGGGCTGTCTTACCTGGATATTGGCAAACTGGATGTGGCAGTCATGTATTTTGAGCAAGCTGTCATTATTGCCCGCAATGAAAAATCATTGAAATTAGAATGTGCCGGATTGGGGAATTTAGGGCAAGTATATCGCGCGATGGGATATGGCAAACGCGCCGTCGAGTTCCATGAAGAACAACTGACCATTGCCCATGAAACAGGGAATAGAGCCGAGCAGGGACATGCCTTGGGAGAACTGGGTCAAGCCTATCGCTCCTTAAAAGACCCGCGTCGCGCCGTCCGCTTTCATGAACAGCAACTAGCCATCGCCAAGGAACTAGCAGATCGCTATAAAGAAGCGGCCGCCTTGGATAGCATGGCCTTGAGCTATCATCAATTAGGTCAGGTTGATAAAGCTGTTGACCTGAACAAGCAAACCCTTGCCGTGGCCACAGATATTGGCGATCAGGTGCGCATTAAAAGTGTGCTTAGCCACATGGGCCGCATCTATTTGGATGGCGGCAATACACAAGAGGCATTAGCTTTATTTAAGCAGAGTTTAGAGCAATCTCGCCAATTAGGTGATCGCATAGGAGAAGGAGAATCCTTTAGCGATTTAGGCGATTTGTATTTATCAATGGCACAAACAGATCGGGCTATTGAATTGTATAAACTCGCTTTAAAAATTGCCCGGGAAAGCAATAACGGCATTCGTGAAGTTCACAATCTGGGTCGATTAGGTGATTTACATTTTCAATCAAACGAGTTGTCCCTGGCAGAAACATACTATCGGGAGGCTCTGGCGGTAGCCAAGCAAATTAGTACGCAGGCAAGCGAGATGGAGCTGTTGGGTAAACTTGGTGATGTCTACATGGTAATTGGAGATTCAATGCAGGCTGCCAGTTTTTACAAGCGACAGCTATCAATCTCCCGTGATTTAGGGGACAGGGACGCTGGCAAGAAAGCTTTGGTGGGCATTGGGGAATCTTATGAGCTATGGGGGGATCCCACCAGGGCGATTGACTATTTTGAGAAATATTTAGAAATTTCACGTAAACAAAAGGATTGGCTGGGGGTAGCCGATATGCTTTATGTGTTAGGTGAACGTTACCGGAAAATCAAGCAATTGGTTCCAGCCTATCATTCATTTGAGGAATATGTGTCCCTGATGGATAGGGCAGGAAACCAGGAAGCCGTTGTTGATGGTTTAAATCAGATGGGCAATGTGTCCCGGGATGGACATAACGTCAAAAATGCCATTGACTTATATAAAAAGGCGTTAGATATTGCTCAAGATAATAACGATTTAGTTGGTGAATCTTGGACGCATGGCAATTTGAGCATAGCTTACGAGCAGATGGGTAAACAGTGGCAAGCCTCTCGCTCGGGTGATAAATCAGTGAGATTGGCGCAAAAAAGCCGGAAAAAGAAAGCTTTGGCTAGAGCCCATTATCATGTGGCGTTAATCGCATATCGGCAAGGAAAGTGGGATAAGGTGTTGGAAAGTGCGCAGATCGCCCAGGTTCTCTATGCCAGTATAGGTGATGAGCCCATGCAAGAAAAAAGTCAGCGCTTGGTTGATGTTGTTAAAAAGCGGAATCGGAAAACGGGCTTCTTTTCTTAAATGAAAAGCACTGTCTAATTTAGGTGTTAGATTTTCTGCGGAAAGCTATGTTAGCTTTGCTGATGCAATTGTATGGCAAACGTTGACCCTTTGCCGAGACCGTCGCTTTTGGCAGATATTTCCCCTTCGTGCGCCTCCACCAGTGCCTTTGCAATCGCCAACCCCAGCCCTGAGCCACCCCGATCCCGACTGCGCGATGGGTCGGCTCGATAGAAGCGGTTGAAGATGTGCGGCAACTTATCGGCGGCAATCCCTTCTCCTGTGTCCTGCACGCTAATGATAACCGAATCGGACGCTTGTTGCAGTGACAGCGTGATAGTGCCACCAGCAGGCGTATGGCGCAGCGCGTTGTTGAGCAGGTTCGACACCACCTGCCGCAGTCGTCCCTCGTCCACATCAATAGGCGCAACTGTCTCAATTTCCTGCCGCAGCGTGATGGCTGCCTCGTCTGCTAACACGCGAAAAACATCTGCCAAACTGTGCAGCATAGTGGCAAGGTTGATCTCTGTTTTGTCTAGCGTGAGGCGGTGGGCATCAGCGCGAGCCAGCAGATGCAAATCATCGACCAGTCGTGAAAGATGACGCGTTTGCCCGTACAGGTTGCTGATCTGCTGCTGGTCAAGCGCAAACACGCCATCGAGCGTGCCGCGCAGCGTCCCTTCCAGCCCAGCCAACGGCGTGCGCAGTTCGTGCGAGATGTCGGCGAGCATATTTTGGCGCACCGTTTCGTTTTGTTCGAGCTGCACTGCCATTTTGTTAAATGTGGCTGCCAATTTGTTGATTTCGTCACTGCCGTTGACTGCTACACGCTGGCTGAGGTCGGCACCAAGTGCTTGGCTTGCCTGCGTCAACTGTGCCAGCGGCTGCACAAGCTGGCGGCTGATCAATACGCTGGCGATGATGCCAAACATTGAGCCGATGCTGAGGACGATAAATGAATCAAAGGTGAGCAGTTCGCGGATGTAGTCGGTGGCAATGTGACCGAAACCCCACTCCGTCACGTCCACTCCCGGTGCAAATCCATCCACTCGCACTTCCGCCAGCAGCCGCTCTAGCCGTCTGCCATCCCCCAAAAGCGCGATAATCTCCGCATCGTTATATCCATCCACAACGAGTGCCTCAATGACGGGTCTCGTTGTATCAGCATAGTGGTACTCATATTCCATTACCAACTTAGACGTGTCAGATTCTCCCAAGCTCAAGGCAAAAAAGAGGCTGAATACAAACAGCACTGTCAGTGCCGTAACGCCGACAAATGCTCCGCTCAGACGCACCCAAAAACGATTCATGCTGCCTCCACAAAACGGTAGCCAACCCCATACATTGTCTCGATCCATGCGGGATTGCCCAGCTTGCGGCGCAAATTTTTGATGTGTGTATCGAGTGCGCGTCCCATCCCCTCATACCCATACCCCATGCCGCGCTCCAGCAGTTCTTCACGGGTGAAGGTGTAGTTGGCGTTTTCCATTAGGGCGTGCAGGATGTTGTATTCTGTCCCCGTGATGTCCACAACTTTGCCATCGACGCGCAGGGTGCGGCTGGCGGTGTCGAGTTCAACCGTACCTACTTGCAGAATGGTGCGCTGCGGCTGATCTAATTCGCGCCGCCGCAAAAGTGCCCGCACTCGCGCCACCACTTCGCGTCCGTTGAATGGCTTTGTCACGTAGTCGTCTGCCCCTAGCTCAAGACCGATTACTTTGTCCATGTCATCAATCCGCGCCGTGAGCATGATAATCGGCAGCGCGGCTAACCGTCGGTCGGCACGGATGGTGCGGGTAATCTCCCAGCCGTCTTTGTCGGGCAGCATCAGGTCGAGTACTAGCAGGTCGGGGGATTCGGCACGCAGCATGTGTAACGCCGTATTGCCATCGGCTGCCAGCAAAACGGTGAACCCATTTTGCTCCAGATAGCCGCGTATTACTTGGCGAATGGTTGGGTCGTCATCGACGACAAGGATTTTGTGGGTCATGGATGGTTATGATAAATCAAGCGTCACGTTGAATGTTGCGGCATATCTGTCGCCTGTTTGCTGTATGTTGAGTATTGTCTGGTTGCCGCTGCCGAGAAAGATGCTGTTGTCTGCATGGCGAACGATGCGCTCGCCTCTATTATTATAGGGAGCCTTTGCCTGTGCAAAAATCGTTATCTTTTTCATCAATTTAACCCTTATTTTTGGTAGGGTCAAGGTCTGCCTTGACCCTACAGCAATTCGAAATGTAACTCAGTCAGGTTCAAGTTCCAGTTGAACAAACATAAATCTGAGCATCGAATTCCAATCTGAAAATACCCAATAGCGCATC